>ENA-OREC01000270-OREC01000270.1-marine-metagenome-genome-assembly--contig:-NODE-270-length-17884-cov-15.893918_pt1 | contig 17884 bp, 2 predicted proteins | sample MGYA00248626_ERZ508543 | MGnify/ENA primary metagenome ERZ508543 (study PRJEB26211, sample SAMN05518279) | marine metagenome | isolation source: Puget Sound, Washington, USA | host: Bankia setacea...
TATTTCCCTTTTCAATGTTGAGTGCTAAACAAGGGAACTACTGGTACCATTTTTATAACGTCTTTGGTATGACGCTGATAACTGATATAACGTACATTTTCAGGAATCCTCATGATCCTGGGGGCGATAATCTACGCAGCGGGCACAGATGATACATCCTCTCAGGAAAAGCTACATGCCGGATTTGCCATGGTGATTATAGCAGCCGTGATTGAAATTGTTGGAGGAGTTTTTATGTTTATCAGTCCAACAGATGAAGGCTAGAAAACAGGATCCGTGTGCTCACTGAGACCACTGCACGAGAAGACGCTCTTTCCCACTGTTTGGTCTATAATAGATCAGGAAATAAGAGAAACAAATAGATGAAAAGTCGTTTGCGAGTGTACATTTTGAACAAATTATCATAAATGTCAGTAGTGTTTCACAATCATATAACTATTTATTGTTTGTTCGTCGCATGTTTTGAAGGAAAAAAGAGTTAGCCGTGAGACAGGGTTGAGAAAGAAGTTTGTTCTGTTAATTATGATTTGATAACGTTTCAATCAATGATACGTCTTTTTGTTTGTACACATAGTGATGTGTCATGTTTATATATGTTTAGAACATAATTTAGGTGAGTTCAAACCCTCTCTCTTTGTACTTAACATCCGTCCACTTTTCCATGAAGCTCAATAGTGACTGTACATGCCTTTACTATACGTTTTGTTGATTGTGTTTGTGTGAGGTATTGTAGGTTATTTGCTAAGCCTTGGTACTGATATTTTCTTAAAATCGGTTTTAGATTGCTATATTTGTCGTGACGATGGTTGCGTGTGGTCAAGTTTTATATTCACTAGTTAATCATGTATATCGTTTTGTGTGTGTTTGATACATGTAAATGTAAGTGGAATTTACAGAACATTTATAATTATATTAATATTTATTAATTATTCATTATTTATCTCATATTATAAAACCGCCCCTGTTATCTGTATACATGTTAAGAGCGATGTGAAAGAGGACACACGTTCACGCTTTGGGAATGAGTATAGAACAGTATTGCCCATTGCAGACGACTTATTTCATTTCTGTCACATGGCAAGTATAATGAGTATAGAACAGTATTGCCCATTGCAGACGACTTATTTCATTTCTACCACATGGCAAGTATAATGAGTATAGAACAGTATTGTCCATTGCAGACGACTTATTTCATTTCTATCACATGGTAAGTATAATGAGTATAGAACAGTATTGTCCATTGCAGACGACTTATTTCATTTCTATCACATGGCAAGTATGAGTATAGAACAGTATTGTCCATTGCAGACGACTTATTTCATTTCGGTGTTCTAGTTAATGTGTGTTGGTTATTTCTTTAAACCCCGACTTTGCTGACCGATCTCCTACGCAGGGTTGAGTTGTCGTTCCTTGCAGTCTATTTTACTTGTCAGGGGAGAACACTGCGATGGAGATTGATTTCTGGCATGTATTCCTCGAGAGGTATGTACACGTTGTCGAGATGGGGTATTAACCCGATTTTAATCAATGTACAAGCTGATAAAATAGTTTCTTAATTCTCTGTAAGTGCACTGTAACACTGGCAAACAATACAACAGCTATCTGCGCTGACAGGACTCTCTTTAGTGTTTGATTGATGTTATATAATAATGTGTGTTTATATAATAAAAATATATTTGAGGGGAACACCTATTGAAGCTCAATTACCAGTGCACTGCAATAGCGTTTGATGTCAGTCGGAATATTTAGTGTAAATCCCATACCAAAAGATAGGGTTTGGGCTACACTGTACAGTAAACCAACTAATGGAAGTTTACGCCTCTTATGATATTATACAATACTTTATCTAAGTAAATAACAAAATGCAAACATTATAACAATACTAATGCAAACTAGAGATGTGGTTTGTATGATATATACTCGGGGTCAATGAGCTGTGAATGTATATACATAGTTTAAAGTGAGTATACACCAAACAAATCTCGGCCAATGACATAAAAATCTGCATATTGTGAAGGTTCTTCAGCTTTAATAGTCCAAGGGAGACAACTCGTTAGCATATGACCACATTTGATACTTAGATTGTCTCCCTTGTTATGATAAGTTTTTCAGCTACTGGGAACTAAGTACAGCTAAGGGGTTTGTTGGCACAGCGTATCTTCCTATGCATGTCTGTTTCTTATACATATTCTAGAGAAGAGGTAAAGTTCTTTTCAATCAGTTAGAGCCAGGAACGATCTTAAAAAGACTTGTTTGAATTAAAATACAGAAAATACAGGACACATAAGAAGTTTGTATTTTTTCATATGATCAATCAATTACCGTTTGGTTCTACTATTACAACAATAACAACTACACTGATCCAAAACACATATCTTGTAATGCAGTCGTCTTGTGAAATAATAACTGTGAGGGTCTTCAATGGAGGAATATAACAATTACTGCAGCCAGACCAAAGCTACACAGTTTGCATGTTAGTGTAAACACGAAACATTTGTAAATAACTTTTGTAAAGGAGACAGCACTAAAACAAGATAGGAATGAAGAAGTTCTGTCTTGGAACGGACACATCAATACTAAACAGCAAGCTACAAATCAACATCACGGTGATAGATACACTGCTGAAGCTAGACCAGGCAAGGACGACTATCATCTCCATAGACAGATAGGAACAGTTAACTCACCATATTTAGGGTATGCATGGGGACACTATATGGCCTAATACCACACATGCATTCAATGTTCATGCTGGCCCCATTACCTCAATGCTCATGTGGAATTGAACGACAAACGGCTGAGCATATACAACAAGGATGCCCCCGCCCCCGATGCTACAGGACCAAAGGAAAGATGTGTGGCTAGTTTTTTCGGCGTATACAGAGAAAGCTACAGCAAGATGGGAAACACTGAACAAGATGACTTTCCTTCTTTGATGTGGTCGGGTGACAGTGTAGACAGGCACAAATGTGAAAAAGAGGACGACTGTAATACTAATGGCCAAATAAAAAGTAAATCATTGAAGTGTCTCGAGTTTCAGAACATTTATAGTTTCAGACAACTGTATATATATATAAATATATATATATATATAATCGAAACATAACAAAGTTCATGATAGTGATTTTATTTCTGAAATACATGAAATCTACTTCAACAAGACACAAAACAATTCAACGGCCATGAAATTATCACGAAAATAAAAACTAAAACAATATTCCAGTGATGAAATAATTGAATATATGTATGTCTATGCAGTATTACTGGAAAACAACTCCTACGGGTGATGAACTAATAAATAAAGTTCATTACAATGTATCAAATATCACTGAATAACTCTTCATGTTATGCATTCTGCTGTTTTTGGTTTGCCTTTCTAGTTAAAAATGCATTGTTTAAATCAGTCAACTAAGGCAAACTAAAAAACTAGTACAATGGAGTTAGTCAAATTTAGTTTTAACATACAAGATTTATTTGTAATATAAGTCTTTTTGTAAACTGTGGGGAAACTTTCATGATGTTCCATAAAAAAAGTATTTATTTAAAAGGTCAATCACTTTCTTTAACTTGCTTTACTACACAGGAAATGTGAATATTTATATAATGACCACTATTTCTACCAGCTACATTTACAACCTTTCCAATAAAAAACAAAATAAATGTAAGACACATTCTGTTTACAATTGTTAAACTTAATCAGCATGTTTTGTTTTGTCTGATTTTAAAAGTTGCAACAGCAAAAAAGGTAATTCTCTTATAAAGTAGTTGGAATCTATAACTGCAATTGTATTAAACCTTAAATTCATAGTACAACAAATTTCTACAAACAATAAAGATATCTTAACTAATAGTGATATCTTGATTAATGGTGATATCTTAATCAATAGGGATATCTTATCTTAACTAATAGGGATAGCTTAACTAATAGTGATATCTTAACTAATACAGATATCTTTATTTATAGGGATATCAACAATAATTCAATCCATGATAAGGGTCTTTAAACAACAACAATAATACGTCAGATAAAAAAACATCTGGCAAAAATGCATTAAACTATATCGTAGGTATATATACATTTAACATGATCAAGATGGGTAAAAACAAAATACTTTTATCCATTAATGGTATCACAGTCTGTCATAATTACTTGTACATAGATATATAAAATGATAACTAAACAAAACAAACAATATCTGTACATATCTCTAACATAGTCAGTACAGTAAGTATACAGTATTAACTTAACCATTCTTGGATAGTAACGGTTCATATTAGATCTATAACAGGAAATATCTTAACTAATGGGGATATCTTAACTAATGGGGATATCTTTATTAATAGGGATATCTTAACTAATACAGATATCTTAATTAATGGGGATATCTTAACTAATACAGATATCTTAATTAATGGGGATATCTTAACGAATACAGCTATCTCAATTAATAGGGATATCTTAACTAATTAAGATATCTCAATTAAAAGCGAAATCTTAACTTATACAGATATCTTAATTAGGGATAGCTATACTTATAGGAATATCTTAACTAATATAGATATCTAAAGGGTCTATAACAGGAAATATCTCAATCAATCAAAGTATATTCTGTGGAAGTCTATTCCCAGAATGTACACGTATTTATCAAAAACAACGACACATCAATATTCCTGTGAAGAAATATTTCCGAATTACATACTACCTTTAACTTCTCGCATGTGATATAGTATATATAGATGTATCACACACGTCAATCACATGTGACATAGTATATATAGATGTATCACACACGTCAATCACATGTGACATAGTATATATAGATGTATCACACACGTCAATCACATGTGACATAGTATATATAGATGTATCACACACGTCAATACTGTTACAAATGATTCCATATCTAATATGACTTTAACCTTTAATTCCCACAACACATAGAATTAAATTTAAACATCCGTTATTGTATGAGAATATTGACCAAATACTCCCATAACATGGACCAATGCATTACAAAATAGGTGTTCCATGTGTATACAGTGGACTTGTGTTCTATACTCTGTTGTAATAACACTACAATCTAATCCACCTATTTCACAATGCAACAGTCCGTGAAATGAATTCATGAGTGTCTGGTCAATGTGTTTATACAATACAAAAATGGAAGTATCAGCACTGGTGTTTGACATGTACTTGGGTTGGATTCAGCATCACAGCACTCAGGATTTACAATGCTGATTACTTAGTGCTTGTTTAATCAGTGATAAGTTCTAGTTAGCATATAATTAACATCGATTTCTTTAAAGGTTGTGATTCTAATTTTAAGGTAAAATGTTAATAGTCACTACAAATGAAACATCTACCTTCCATTAAACAATACTTACTAGGACAGCGCTTGCAAACCATACTAACAATGACCAAGCACGTATTGTTCAATGCAATGCAGATGTTTGATTTGTAAAAACTTTTAAAATTTGAAAAAAAATTAACCTCCAAACTAAAATCACAACCTTTAAATTAAACTATTTCTTCAATATCAGTAAAACAAACTTCAACTAGTTTGGTATAATCAGTAATTGTATCATCCACAAAATAATATTTATATTCATAATGTTATTTTGTTTATTCTGAAAACTTGTGTATCTTGCCATTGAGTTGAGTTAATAAATGTATGGTTCTGTTCTGTTCTGTAAAAATGGCTTAACCAGAAATATACTGTTCACCCAAAAAATCATATATGATCTTACCAATGACACTGAATTTACCCACACATCTCTTTATGCTTTGACAAATTAAAGGTGTACAACTGTTAACTGTCTTACCAATGACACTGAATTTACCCACAAACCTCTTTATGCTTTGACAAATTAAAGGTGTACACTTGTTAATTGTCCATACATTTAGGGTCATGGATTTCATAAAAAAATTTAACAAGGAGTTTAAGATTGGATACAATGAGCTCATGATTCAAATGTAAGAAGAAAAATACATGATGAGTATATGCTTTGATATTTTACACATGAACAATGCTTTAAAACATGTTAGACAATTTGTATAAGTCCCTTTTATAGCAAATAGCAGTCAACAGGGAAAAGTCGAATGCTGTCAAATAATTTCAAAAGTTAAAAACAACATCAAAAATGGACGGAGTTTTGTACATCTGTCTTGTAGAAAAAAGAAAACTACAATAGAACTAAAGCGTACAGACTATAATGCATAACTATGAGTTTGTAAATAGAGCCATATGTATACAGCTAAGTCACAGAAACAACCTTTCAAAAATAATTTAAACTATAAAATATAATTATATATCAACAATTTGTTCTTGTTTCGCTTTGGTGCAGGATTTCTTTTTAACAATATTTATCAAACAGAAGGTAATGGTTCTAAGATTCATATTACACATAATTGGCTCGGGATGTTTCTTAGGTAGAGTGTTGCTTTTTTGAATTACTAAATCATTTTGAACCACCCTTTTTTCTCATATTTGTTTCATGTAATTTTTATAGAAAATAATTTTGGAACAAGAAAGTCGATTGTTATAAGAAAGACACGAGTTTGTAAGCTTTCATAGTGAAAAGGTGTGATCGCACAAACTTGCATTCCTCGCATGGAGCTGATAGTAAATTCTCTTTAAATTGTAAGAGAAACAAAAGTATCATAACATGTTGGTGTAGGTTCAATGAATACACCGTACCTTTAATATAAACCAAACTGTGAACCATGAAACAGCAATGTATGAGATAAAAGCATCAAATAGGCATGTTACAAAGCTCTGTAAATGTATCACTCTATACGCAAATGTGACTCTTCAATGAAAAAACCTTAAATAACGTCATTAACAATGTAAACTACAACACAAATAGAAAACAAAATTGGACGGAATGTTAACATGTGGATATGTATCTATTCACAGAATGTATGACCAATAAAGAAAACTGAGAATTTAAATGTACCCAGTAGGTATAGTACGCCTCTGTATGTTTAACAAAAACGGAAAAAAACAAGAGAGGCTTGTCCTTCTATTTGGCACACACATACTATTTTATCATATGACGTTGCTTGTTTACAGTGTAATATAACCATTACGAATAACGTTATATTAGATATGTGTAATATTGTGCTAGAAATGACATCATCCAAGTTCATATGAAATAAACTCATGTAAGATTCTTATATATAACATTAAAGAAGTAACTTAAAACATTTGTTTAACAACAAAGTTAAGTTTATCCAATCAACAAAGTTAAGTTTATCCAATCGACAAAGTTAAGTTTATCGAATCAGGTTGTTCCAATATCTCAGTACAGTGAAATAAACTCATTTGGGATTCACAAGTTAAAAGTTTCTAAAACATGATATAAAAGTTTACAGCGTTATAAAGCAGATTGGTATATGTTACATTCGTTTTATGGGAAAAAAAAGTTGGATAGATCTTTTAATAACGCATTTGTGAGTTTAACACATCAGGAACCAGTGGTATTCAGTCTCTGAGTTATTCTGTTATAAACCCTATGCTCAGTTCTACTATTTGCAATGTTGTCTACTTGTTTATTATAGCAAAGCATGAGAAACATCATTAATAAAACTCAATTGACAGTATTAGCCTATAAACCTTGAGTTTACGGTATTAAATTGACAATACGTCATACATTTAAAGGTCGCTACTAGAAACAAAAAAAATCATAATTCTTGTTTCCCATTTTTGAATTAGCACCTCCAACCCTTGGAAGTCTATGTTGTTAATTTTCGATCTCTGTCTTCGATGAATAATAAAACTATTGATGACTGACTCATGTGCTAATATACAATGGCTTTCATATGATGGTGTGTTGAGAGAAAAACTTGAGTACAAAAGAACAGCAACATGAAATCAAGTATTCAACCACGTTGGCTGTATAAAATTAACAAATAAACAAATATTTCATAAGCATGTCTATTTAAAATCAGTTAGAATAAATAACCTCAACAGATAACAAAGATATCAATTAGTCCCTCAAAAGATATTTTTTATTTCTGTGATTTTGCTCAAAATCAAAAATTTACATATTCATCTGTACTTCATAGTCACAAAGTACAGTATCATGTTCTACTTACATGGTAATACATTATATAAATAAGTGTGATCATCAAAAATAGCACAAATAATGTTTCTCCATAAGCAAAGACCAAAACTACCTGTAAAAGATCTACATCTATGTACGTTTCGCAACAGAAACACTTAACTTGTGGTGTAAACCTCAGGCATATTGTATGAATTTTGTTTGCCTTACAAATCAAATTTTATGAACAATTAGTCATTTTCCATTATTTTGTAAATTATTCATGATGTAGATATTATGTGTTATTTACAACAGAGATGCCATTTGTAAACTTTGTAATGCTCATATTGTTACTACATAAATGAGTTTAGATATCCATTGGTGCACAGTTTCAGGACACTGTTAGTAGGAGTAAAATAACGTTTCTTTGACATTCAACATTTAGAGAAACATAGTAACAAAATAAAATCAACACTTTTTGCAAACTTAACTCATAATTTGTAAAATACTTTGCCCCCAAAAGGGTTTCACTTTTACAACATTTTAGACACCTAGTACTAACCTGCACAAAGAAAGCGCCATTTATCCTTGTATGCCTGTATAATACAAACAAAGTAGCCTCGTTAGCTAGCTTCTCTTTGCAATTTTAACCAAAAGTATTATGTACAAAGATTCTGGGGTAATATTTAAATAGCTATATTAACCTCGGACCTATAGTTCATGTATTCACTCATCCGTTCAGAGCTCGTTTTTCTTTCATCTTCTGGTAGGACTCCAACATGAGGGCTGCCTGAGTCTCAAGTTCTTTGCGGGTAGATTTCCGGAGTTCCTCAACACTGCTGGTACTCATACTGCCCACGTCTCCACCACACAGAATCCACGGATGACAGAGCACATCTATTGCAGTGTAACGTCGCTTCTTGTCCACCACCAGTAGATGCTCTATCAAATCTTTAGCACCTGTAGAACGGTTCAACAACATCATTTAGTATGCAATACACAGTTAGTTGAAACACATGTTTTAGATATAATTTACAAGCTTATCCATATATATATTCAAAATAACATGCTGAGGATCTGAACAGAAGGCAATTTAAAGCTTTTATCAAATTTCATCTCAAATTCAGATTACAGTGAAACTTGACTATAATACTACACGTCAATATTTTGAAAAACAGAAAATTGTGGTAGATTATGTATAGGTATGTGCTGAATTTAGATAAATGATATATGAGTTCACATTCACTGTAAATATTTGTTCTTCTATTATATCTATACTTATCATTTTTTTACATTTTGTTAAATTTTACACAACTGTTTTAATCTGTAAAACTGTTGACACTGAACATTGTTCTAGATTATGTACTGGTGCATTGCCAAAACCCATTCTGAATATTCCAAATGAATGAGAAATGATATCAATATAAATGATAATGTTACATTTACTCTAAAGGTATGTTGTATTTTCATCCGTGTTTATATTATGTTAGATCTTACACAACTACAAATTTGGCGCTTTTTTTATCATCAAATTATTATCTTATCTATAAAGGAACTATATGTTTTCATTTCATAAAGGATGTTACATGAGTTATCGTTTCAAATAACTTCTATCAAACAAGTTCAAGAATATAAGCATATTTAGTGAGCCTATAACATCTATAAAACAGTTTTATGAGGTTATTTGAATAAACACGGTATAAAGTTGATAGTCATTTCATTCTATTATATACTACAGTCCACTATATATATATATAATATATTTGTATCTGGCTACATTACATTAGAAACAAGCGCTAGCATTGTCATGTGATCAAATGAAATTCAAAACCAGTGAAACGTACTTGAAGAAATGTTGTCCCAGTATGGACTGAGGAACTCATATTCTCCTGCTTTGATAAACTCGAAAAGTTCCGTCTGGTTTCTGTCTGGACTGCGAAATGGCGGGAAGCCACACAGGAGAATATATGTGATCACACCGACTGCCCACATGTCGACCTCTAATCCATAACCTACAAAACAACCAAATCAAATAGTCCATAAATATAGAAAAAATATATAAAAAAATGAATGAATGAATGAAACAATAAATAAATAAATGAAACAATAAATAAATAAATAAGTTCATGAGACACTTTTACACATTCAGCCTCATACTGTACACTTACATTACAACAAACAGACAGACTAATATATAATATATAATCAATATCAATAAAAAAAATCACTCTCTATGATCAAAGGGTATAGCACAAAGATGGTAAGTCACACTTTACAATGAATGCAGTCATGTGATGTAAGAGTAGTGTGGTATAGTAGTAAGATGGGGAGCTTGATTGTTTTGATGATTATATTTTGTACTTTCGCCAGTGTTTACCTATTTCTGAAAGAATCTCTGGGGCCACGTAAGTTGGGGTACCACAGACTGTGTAGATGTTCTCTTTCACGTCCATGGCTAATCCAAAATCTGCCAACTTGAGAGATATAGTCATATCCTTATTACGATGTACCTGTGGAAAAATAAACAAGTTTCAAAATGTTCCAACTTTATTTATCTCACATACAATTAGGAAACTTAACCAACTTTAATAAATCATTCTCGTTGGTATCAAAGTTTGAGTGTGTGTGGTCTCTGTACACAAATGAAACGTGTAAACTATAAGAGAGTTTGGATAAAATGGGACAAAGTTTATGTAAGACTGATATAAACATATGTACCATGTGACCGAATCAATCAAAAGTTGAACATTATTGGACACACTATAATAATATTAACAACTTGTATTTATTGTGGATAGCACATGTTTCAATATGGTACACAGGTGTGAGAACATACGCTACAAACCAGACATGAACAATTCTACTGCACTTGTGTTGTATTGAATTTTGCTGATTGAACGTCACAAGGAAATTTGCGACTATAAATCACAGTATATACAGTAGCAATGTTGAATGACGTCAGGTTGTGAATACACAAATGGCAGAGTCATGGCTGGTGAATTATTGACAATGATCAACATTATGATGTCTGTGCAGTAGAATAGGGCCATGTGATTTTAAATATTTTTTTATTTTTTTTATAACAAGACATTCATTGAACATTTACAAACAGATACATATCACCTTCATCCTCATATCTTTGTATGCATACCTAAGGAACCTAATTCTTACAAAAAGTCATGATACCTTTGTATTTTAGAAAGTAACCTTAAAAATAATGAAGCCTGTTCACCGTCATTTGTGTAGGGAAAAATGAAAACAACTTGGGGAATCTTTTTTTAATCTTTCATATGATGTTGTCTACACCTTGTTAGGAATTCTGATACCAAATATGATAGGGTACACATATTTCATTTTTTGGTTTTGGTCCTTAAATATTTTAGAATTAAAATAAAATACTGAAATCATGTAATTTCGATATTTATGTCAGTAATGTTTAATAGTTGAAAATAGTTTTGACAGCTCTTATTCAATAGTACTTAGACATGATTCACTATCACCGCTTGCATTGATCTTAGTGCATAAAGTAGTAAATAAGTAATACTGACCAGCAAGTTTTCAGGTTTGAGATCCCTGTGAACGATGATCCGTGAATGTAGATAAAAGAGGGCACTGCAGAGGTCCTTTACCATGTGGGCAGAATCCACCTCCCCAAACTTTACACTCTGTGTGATCGCATCAAACAAATCACCACCCTGTTGGACAATTGAAAAGATTGAAAATCAATAAAGCAACAAATAATAACTTTAGTTTATACTTTGTCCTGTAATTTAGTTATATATTTGAATTATGCTCCAATACACCCTAGAGCCAACCAGTACTGAGTAATGAGAGACAAGAGTCTTGCTCAAGGAAACAACAGGAACCATTGATGGGTTCAAACTCATATCTGGCAGGCATTTACCAACTACAAGGATGATGTACTAACCACTGCACCGTGCTGCACTACCCTATATATACAACGATTTCATACTAATGCCAGTGTAACCAAAAATTACTATGTTGTATTTAGACATTTGTATTTATAAATATAATTTCAAAGAATTCCCATTGACCAAAACAATGCACGTGCTATGTCATAATCAAAGGGAATACCAAATACTGACTAAATATGTGTTCCATTTACACAATCTAAAAGGTTTGAGAAATAAACTTATACAAATATTGATAACAAGAGCTACAATAGCCAAAAGCTCTTGCACAAAAAGGACAAATTTTTGTTATATGTTAAAAAAGTGTAATATCAAATGTTAGGTCATTGTATCAATATGCTTGCTTTAACAATCCTTTTACAGTGTTAACATTTAAACCCTCTGAACACTTACCTTTACCAGCTCCATAACCAGGAAGATCTTATCAGCTGTTTCATACTCCTCATATAATTTAACAATGTTTGGATGGTTACAGTCTTTCATAATTTCTATCTCATTTTCCACCATATGTTCCTTGCCTTTAAGTTTTGGCTTATCTATCACTTTCATTGCATACTGAGTTCCGGTAGCCTTTAGTTTTGACATTCTCACAATCGCAAAGTTACCATCACCTAACGTAGCTCCTAGTTCGTACTTCGCTAGAACAGGATCCTCACTACTAATTTGTCTTTCTAACTTTGTTTTTCTTACAATCAATGACTTCTTATTCTTTTTCTTTCTCTTTTCAACCTCCCTATTGTCTTTTTCTTTATCAGCTTTGTCCAATTTAGCTCTCTCACTTTTATCATCAAGATCCTTTTCAACATCTGCATCTTTGTCAGCTTCTTTCTCTTTATTTTCCTTCTCTTTCTCGTGTTTTTCCTTTTCAGGTTTGTCACGGTTTGTTGTTACTTCTCTGTCCTTCTCACGCTGCTCCTTATCTCTGGCAGCTTTTTTCTCCGCCTTTTCTTTCTCCTTCTCTCTTCGTTCTCTTTCTGCAGCTGCTTGTCTCTCCCTGGCTGCATGTTCAGCCTGTTCTCTGTCCTGCCGATCTTTCTCCTTTCTCTGTCTTTCCTCTTCCCTCCTTTGCTTCTCTTCCTCACGCCTCTTCCTTTCTTCCTCATCCTTCTGCTGTCGTTCTTCCTCCCTACGTCTTCTAATCTCGTCTCTCTCTTTCTCCTTCTGTTCTCTCAATCTCTTGAATGGATCATCTGGTTTTTCTCTTGGAACTTGTCTCTTCTTTCTGTTCTCCTCTTCCAATGCCCTTCTTTCTGAATCTCTCAGTTTATCTCTCTGTTTCTTCACTCTGTCTTTCTCTTCCTGAGCAGCTTTTTCCTTCTCTTTGTCTAACCTGTTGGCAATTTCCATGTCCTTAGGATACTCATTCCTTCTCCTACTCTTGTCAGCCTGCAGTCTTCCTTTGTATAGAACATATTCCTCTGGTATATCTCTGCTACTACCATCACTACCTTCCCCAAAACCACTATCGCGTTTATCAGCCTCACTGTCTCTGACTGAATCTTTACCTTGAGCTAATCTCTTACGCTTGTGTCTCTCAAAGTCTTTCATAATGTTTTTAGCATACGGACTGTCTGGATAAACCTCTTCAATAATGTCATGTACGTCAGTCTCGGTTAACGGCTCATTCCCCACACCAATAAAAACATCATCATCTCGGAAGAAGTCGGCCACACCTTGAACCTCCCGTCCACGTGTTGTGAACAATTTCCTGACTTTGTTCTGTTTCCATTTAGGACCGAATGCCTCTGAGATGTCACCCATAAGCTGCTCAAATGACTGGACACTTCTACGATTGAGAAGAATTTTGACATTATTTCGCGGTTTCTGTCCATTTCGCACTATCGTTATCACTTTGGGTTTCATAGGCACTTGAGTTTCTGTATTGGTCAAGTAACTGTTCCGACTTGCTGGTCCGAATGCCCCTGGGTACCGACGATGGTGTGTGGCTCCCTCGACTCCTTTACCTTGAAAGAAGCGCCCAGGGTGGAAGGCATTGCCGTACACACGGGGCCGGTAATTAAGGGTCGGGCCCTGGTTTTGATCTGTCTCAGGGTCATGCTGATGATGGCGAGCTGAAAATAACAATGATAAGAAAATGTAACCAATCCATTAGCCCATTACATAACATTTACATAAATCAGCCAATCAAAATTGTTGTTATTGTTTATGGTACTATCACTTGTTACTAAATCATGTTACCTGTAAATGCCTTTTCAGTTGTACAGATTCTACATATTATTAAATTCTCTGCAAGAAATATTAATACAGAGTCCAAGAAAAGTGATTTTGCTTTGTGACTTATTTATATATGGTAAACAAATAAGTCATGTATTTTTCTAAACTACGTATATAAAGACACATGAAGTAGAAGAAACTCGATTAAATCACACAAACCAAACTAAAAGAATCTAACATAAACAGTGTAAGGATCTTTGAAACATGACACGAAAAAGCCAACAAAGTTTCGACAAAAGTGCTACAAATATCAGCTGAAACAGAGAATCATTTAACTTCAAAGTATGTTAAATCCATTACCTATGTAAATAGCTTCAAACATTGTCATGATGCCTGTCTTAAATGATTTTGCTTATGTATATAGTATAAGGTATTTAGAAACACTTGTAAATCCTAAGTACACTGTTTAAATGTTTCTTATTCCACTGCCTCACAATCAATAAGTCCACTTCTTCACTGTAAACTTATGAACACTGAAGTTAAGATTCCCTGAGTTGTTTATCACAAAATGATTTACAAGTTTCCTCACTAACTTGATCTAATATTGTCAACCTGAAATAGAATCAGTAAAATATAGTGCTGGTATACGAAGCATTGTGTACTCATGGTTTGTTTTGGCTTTGTACCAAATGATCGATATATAATAACAAACATGAGATAAGAATCTGATCTAAAAAATATTTACCAAAAAACAACAAAGTATTATTAGTAACAGCAAACAAGATACGAAAAGATAAACAGAAAGGGGAGTGGTTATTAAAGAAGTGCTTGAGGAGAGATTATTAAAGTAATCCTGGTAGAGGGTTAGCTAACACTTCATCAAATCATAGATAGGTTTGTATATTGCATCGGAACATTGACCAGACACGCTTGAATATATTACACGAACTAAAGGCAATACAAATTGGTGTTACATGTGTGTAAAATGGACACATGTTCTATACTCTGTTGTTATATAAACACGACAATCTAATCCACCTATTTCACAATTCAGCAGACTGTGTAATGAATTCAAGAGTGTCTGGTCAATATTCCCATGCAGTACAAACATTCAAACAGTTAATAACAAACATGTCACAGTTATGCAGCATATATTAGGTTATCATAGTTCACTTTTGTTAATTCTTGCCTTCAACAGGGTGAAATATGGCCGAGATATAACTTTGTCTGATATCGACAAGCCTTATCATTCTAAGTCTAAACATGTTAATGACAGATCATAAGCTCCAACTCATACATAGTCAATTTTAAGATACCCAAGTACGTCGTGAGGATATAATTAACATGAACAACTTATCCTGGACCTTCGTTGGAACAGCCCCTAAAAATCTTCAGAAAATCATGCCTGCACAATCGCTTGTAAGCTTCACAAAAGTAATTTCTCAATATGATCGAAACCACTGTCTATAAGGTTGAATTATTTTCTAAATTATTTAACGGTAATGGCGATCGAAGAAACAAATACTGTGAGAAAGTGGCATATGTGTTTGATTTTAATCATTTAATTGAGTTTGGATACTCTTCAAATTAGTTACAAGCTACATAACTAAGCTAAACTGCTGATGACAACTTTAAATCACTGAATTATATAATGCTACATTCTATCGTTTAACTTACTGAGATGGTTGACAAAACAATGAGAAGTTAATATACAATGTTTAAAATTGCAACGGCCTTCAGCACAGAGCTATTTATTGAAACTTTAAACCATCAAATGTTAAAATACAATACATCCAACTAACATCAAAGACAGTAATCAAAACATAGTACTACAAACGTATGACAAAAGACCTACAGTTGTTACTCGAAACCATAAAATGTTCAAACAATAATGCATCATACATCCGAGACAGAAACCAAAAACTTATAACTGTAACAAATGTATGCCAAAAAACCTACAGTTGATATATCTCCACGCCCAGCCTGAGAAGTACTGCATATTAGCCATCGCTAGCTCATAATCCAATGAAATCCAAGCTCCTTTTTGGTTACCAGACTCCTTTAATTAAAAATCTGTCTTCTTACAATCCATTTACAAGCTCAAATAAACTCTACATTCTAAATTTCCACATGCAATGACAGCTAACAAAGAGACTGCACTCGGCACAACATGGCCGTCGACACATGTACACGATTAGCGTGAACAATGAGAATTGAAAAGCTAGCTTGTACCTTCAAATATGAACCATTATTAATCATAGACAAATATGATTTTGTGGAGATAAAGCGTCGCTGATTACCGTACCTCAGCTGGTGATATTTAGCCTGACGTTGAGACAATTGGCTTTAACATGATCCATTTATTCAGACTTTGACGCCTTAACGGACCATCTTTTGTCTCTTTATGGCAGTATACATAAAACTTCAACAAACAAAACATGGTATTATCTTTAATCAGGCAATGCTAGATAGTTGTTAAAACAAAAAAAATGTTCATTATGAAGTTCTCTTTAATAAAACAAATCACACCTTTAACTATTCAATACTGGTGTATTTATTATGCCTCTATATATCAAATAAACTTTTTAAAGGGGAGACAATTTAAAGTAATACTATGCGCATATGAACACATTTTTTAATCGTACGATATCGCTACATAAGCTTTAAACAACTTTAAACAGATCTTTTACATGTATTAACTGATGCGAACGTCCTTGTTATAGTAGATACAGATCAAATGCTTTTAGTTAACTGTCTATTATACGTTCATTCATTTTCTTTAATATCAAATCTGAGTATAATATTACTTTAATCTTGAAGCTAGAAGTTTTAGTCATCTTAGGAGGAACATTTTTTCAACTAATATTATATTAAGGCGTACAATAAAAGCTAATCCTGTAAAGATGATTATTGTATATTCCAATTCTGTACTTGTGGTTCCCTTTCACATGTGCTAGTATTGTTAAGAGACCTATGATACCAAATGCATCATTAAACTGTATATAAAGTCAGTGGTAGAAGTTATTATAAGGCCAAGTTGACAAACAGACATAATTACAATTAACTCTACATGTTTTTATTATGTCTCGCCTGCTATTGGTTAATGGGCCACCGGAATGCTTGCCTGCTTTTCAACGTTAATGGGACTTGAATTCTCGCCTGCTATTGGTTAATGGGACTTGAATTCTTGCCTGCTATTGGTTAATGGGACTTGAATGCTCACCTGCTATTGGTTAATGGGACTTGAATGCTCACCTGCTATTGGTTAATGGGACTTGAATGCTCGCCTGCTATTGGTTAATGGGACTTGAATGCTCGCCTGCTATTGGTTAATGCTATCAATGATAATGAAAGTATCGCCATATTCTAGTGTCCAGGTGATTAAACGTGTACATAGCCGAGGGCATCAACAGTTACTATAGCGGAGAAATATAAGCCCAATGACACTGGTTCATTAGTCTACGACACCTCAATTATGCTTTATCTGATATTCTAATTTACTAATTTAATGAAATGTTCTAACAGATCATTTGCCATCTGGCCACAGCAGGCATTATATAGGGAACAACACAAAGGACGTTATCCCTATATTGCTGTCTCTGCTTAAAGAACAAATGAGCAAGAGGTGCGGTACCAAGATAGTTTATATATATAGAACAGATACCTGTCGAATCAAATATAGAACATATACCTGTCGAATCAAATATAGAACATATACCTGTCGAATCAAATATAGA
>ENA-OREC01000271-OREC01000271.1-marine-metagenome-genome-assembly--contig:-NODE-271-length-17859-cov-14.567203_pt1 | contig 17859 bp, 5 predicted proteins | sample MGYA00248626_ERZ508543 | MGnify/ENA primary metagenome ERZ508543 (study PRJEB26211, sample SAMN05518279) | marine metagenome | isolation source: Puget Sound, Washington, USA | host: Bankia setacea...
AACATTCTTTATACATGTAGTTTCAACAATCAAAAATAGTTTATTTCCAACAGTTACATACATGTACTTTAAACATCTACATGTACAGAGTTTATACATAACATAAATATCCTATAATTCAAGATTATTACAAAACATACAGTTTTAAATTATGACCAACAGCTCGGTATTTTGACCCTTAACAACACAAATTTACTTTCTTTACATTCAAAAACCATACTCAAAACGTGCAAATCAAGAAAAATCACTATTGTTGCTTTCTATTGTTTTTCATATTTTCAAATTTGTGTTATAACATTTTTAATGTGTAAAACTTGGCAACATTATGTTATATCGGTCAAAGTACCAGACCACGAGTCAGTTCCAATATAATATAAATGTTGCAACAAATATAATAAATAGATAACAAGAATACTCACCAGTAAACCATAGGTGTACTCGAGTATTACATTATAAAGCATACATCAGTATTAATGTACCGAACACAATCCTAGTTACATGTGCAAGCAGAACTTATTTACCCTAAAATAAACTAATCTGGGCTTAGGAAGTATATAACAGCTAGCCTCAGGGTACCAATTATTGACAAGTTCCTATTATCTACAACTTGTTTGCTTTGATTTAAACAGTTTAAAAGATGTCCTCTTCCTCAAAACAACTAAGCTCTGTTATACTTATACAAACCCTTACAGTACTTGTCAGTACAGTAGTTAAATTTAAATAAGCAACAAGATATTTAAAAATAATTTGAGCAGTTACTGTTACAACCTTATCCTGTTAGTCAATAATGTGCCTCAACACAGGTAGCAGTTTCTTTGCCTAGCAGCACCACTGAGGAATAGCGTGCCTTTAATGAGATTATCTCTTGGCAGGAAGCTAACATGCTTTGTTTTAAATGTTTGCCACCCATCGATTTTCATACTTCTCTAAAACCAACACCCTACCATAGGAGCAAGTCACACAAGAAAAAACATTCAGCAATGGAATCTGCAAAATGTAAAAAGTCATGTAATCTGAAAAACAATGAACGTGAAAGTTTTAATATTTTTGCAATAATTGGTAACCTTGGCTATCTTTATCAATGCACATACATACTCAACTAAAATATCACCTTTTAAGGGTTTCCATTGCACAGTTTTGCAAGATACCACACATATCATCATTTATTGTACAATTTAACAAATTCACTAATCTGTAGGAAGGACACACAAAATGATAGTCAAGCAACATGAAACAATCGAGGGACTGTGAACTAAAGTGTTTAAATCAATAAAACTATACTGTGAGTTATCTTATATCTTTACTTATTGACTTGGATGAGATTCAACTTACTGCTCAGTGACCACCACAGAGTTTGTCCAAATACCAAATTGAACAGTTCTTCAATTAATTATACTTCATTTAAACACAAATTACCATTACAGGCTAAAGAACAAGGCTTCATAAATGGGGAAAAACATGCTGATGCCTGTCTTGTTTTTCGTAATGTAAGGCAATGTTGAAGTTGTGTTTCTGTACCAAACAATAATTAAACAAGAAAAAAATGCACTTTTTTAAGTCAATCATAGACTGTAAGACATAGCACAAGTAGCAACACAATGACATATTTTGAGTCCAATTACAGATTATATTAGACTAATGAAGTGCATTGATATTGTGCCCATTCCCCTCAGAACTTTTCTCACTGCAGGTATAGTCTATGATTGCAGCTATTACATGTATAAAACTGGAATTCCTCTAACTATTGACCCTACATCTCATGCTTTTCCTACTCGTATATTAGGGTTTGCCATAATGTCCAGTAAAGGGTCGTCGTCTGCTGCATCAGAACCCAGTTTAGAGAGTATCACAATTAGAGTCAGAAAGCCAATTATACCGAGCATCAGTACAACAAGAAACTTTTTACGAACAGACATCGGATCCCTTTTCACCATGCCTCCACGCTTTGATCCTGTATCTCTTGATCTGGAAGAAAAAAGGAAACAATCAATGCACCCTCTATCATCTTAACTTTAGAACAAATGATTTTAATTTAACAGCTAGAATAATTGATGTTTGTAGTATTAGAATATATATGCCATCCTACAGTGTCTGTGACCTTAAAAATGCTAAGCTTAAAGTTGCCCTTTCGTTCTTGTTTAATTTATTTCCTAAAACATTTTTTAATGAAATTAGAATGTATACATGTATGATAATAAATTGTTCTTATGAAGGAATCTGTGTTCAAAAGAAAACACAATGCAGCCTTGGTTTTTCTACTTTCAAATTGACTGCAAATACTAACAATCTTTTATGACTGACCTGTTTATTATTTTTGACAATTTCTGTATATGATAACTAGGCTATAAGCTCGACTTCAGTTGTCTATATATTCCACAAGGGCTTTATATAACAAGTAACGTGTGGCTATGAAGTACAGATGAATAAGTAAATATTTAATTTTGAATGAAAGTTTACCTTTAAAACCACTAACTTTGTCAACAAGACAGGGCATAACCACAGTGAATGATTTACAATGGAAGGCACATAGTTTGTATGGAAAACAAAATTAACTTAAACACTCTGATCTCATTTAGGACATCATTGTACAAATCACATAATTTAAGACAATCATAACTTGCACGGAATAATCAGAGGCAGTTTTAATTGCAAACAAACAAATTTCATCTGTCATGGACTCAATTTTCTTGTATAGCTGAGTGAGTTAAACAACCAATAAGAATTTCAAAGTGAAATTAGGAAAAGTACCTTAACCACCTGTTTAACCAATCCATTGCAGGCCGGCGTCTGTATTTGTCATCATCATTGTCATGTGATACATTACATAAATCCTCCTTCGTTGAATCAAAAATCTTTCTAGGATCTGAAAACATAAATATATATTATGAATAATTATGTTGTGAAAGTAACATTAAATAAGTCATCAATAATTAGTTTGGGGCTTCAATTTTACTTTTAGAATCCCTTTTTTTCACTTTTATCACAATTTTCTTCAAGCCGTAAAACTATCTACTAGCATTAGATTATAATGTTTGATAACATGTCTTTATCTTAAATACAAAGCAATATCAAAATCTGGTATTTTTATATTACGAAACTGAAAGTCGCGAAAAAGTCTAGACATTTAAACAATTTATCAGGCAATTTGCTCCTTTCAAAGTGCTGTTAAACTCAAAGATATATAACTTAACACACTACCTAATATACTTTGTTTTTCTAAACCTCTCGAACTTGTTCCCTCATCCACATTGATAACACTCTGTAAACTTGCTGTAGTCTGTAGAGGTGTCAGTGAGGCATTATATGGACTAACTTGTGCACTGGGTCGGGTGGTATTTGGTCCTGCAGGTGTAAACACTGGGGACATGTTGGTAGATGCAACAGAAGGTGGAATGTACGAGTTCTCCTGTACTGACTGTGAGGGTGTGTTACTTGAGAGAGCTGCTGATGTTGGCTGTATCTGTTCTTCTATCTACAATTATAAATTTAACAGTTCCTTAGCACAAGCAGTCAATGAAAACATTAATTTATTGGAGATGGTCTTAATATATATGTATATCCTGTGGATTATATAATTCACCAGTGATAGTTTTGATTAAGTAGAATTTAAGTAGACAGAAAGTATATTTAATTTCGCACATTGTTAAATTAATAAATATATTACACAACATTCATCAAATCTTCCTTGATGGACTATCTTTGTAACTTGGCTTGTGGTTTGAAAATGAGTTGTTTATATCTCTCCCGACCCTACTTCAGATTTCATACTAACACCCTTGTCTTTAACATTCAGAATAAGGCATTGAGGATTTCAAGATTTCTCAATTTAAAGAATGGTACCATTGGTAATCCAAGACCAGCTCTGGCCCAGTTGACTCTAGATAGCTTCTGTCTGAGTTGGTCTGCCACAGGAGAAGCCATATTACTGTCAGGAAATATCGGAGCTTTACATATAGGGCATGTATAGCCAGCCGGTGCAGTATTCGAGGGTAACTGTGAAGCATACTGATGGATGCAGTTAAAATGAAATACATCTGAAAATAAGATTCATCATTAGTCTTACAACATTTAAAGTAATAATAGATTATAATATTGAAAAGAGTAATGTGAATAACTCATGATCTGGACAGTTAGGGCATATTTCATGTGCAAATCTGTTCATAGTTAGACGTAGCATAACCTTTAAAACTACCAGTACATTATTTCAAATTTAAATAGCATACAGAGAAGATACAACACGTTTATGATTGACAAGAATTGCTGTCATCAACAATGGTTACTGAAGTTTTCATATATGTAAAAGCTTTCACTATGTACATGCATCAATTTTTTTCATCTTCCTCATATAGAATCAAAACTTTGTAATCAATGTATGAACATTTAGAGGCAGATTCAGAGATTACCAGTAAAAGTTCTCCCTACAACATGTGAGAACAGTTTCAATGGGACACAGGGTCGTTGTCCTGATGTTGTTTTTTCCATTTAAATTTTAATCAATATTGTCTCTCATACATCTTTTCATCTTTCGTTTCCAACATACCATAACATGTCAGTCGAACACATTCTCCACTTGCTTCATCTGACAAGTTTTTGGAGCAAACTGTGCAAGCTGGATTATAATCACTGTCCTGTAACCATTGCAAGTACGACTTTACAATGCACTGAAAAAGAAGTTATAATTTAGAATAATGCATCAAATTATTGTAACATTATTCAAGATAATGATCAATCAAAATCAATTTCAGGCCCCTCTAATTTTACAAGGTTGTAGCCCGTCGGGCCTGTACAAAATAAGAGTTGTGTGTGTTTAAATAAGAGAGATACACAAAGTCTCTAACTATCTGGTAGGGACGGGTCCATGATTCTTGCTATACCTAAGCGTGAAGTGGGGAGTAAAATTGATTACCCAGTCTAGCGAGTTGCTCTAACTGTGAAAACAAGTGGGTGCGGGATTAACAGGTATCGCATTTGGAAACCATGCAATGTTGTACAAACAATTAGTTTATCAACATCAGGGCAATTAAGGTATATGGTAATCTTGCTGATGGGTGATAATGAGATGGCCTTACTCTCAATAGAATGGGTGTATAGAGTTAAAGAATGCACACCTGCTCGTTCTTGTTAACTAATGCATCGTAGAGAGTAAAATGACGTAGATTGCTTACATTTGATTCGGCCCATGGTCAACTCAACATTTCTTCTTGGATTACGGATTACTGTTTTTAAATGATAACGGACTCAACAAAATCAGAGTTTGTTTACTAGTAAAACCTTGATATGAGGAGATTTTGTAAAATCAAGGCTTGTCAAATTTACAAAGGCCACAGGCCCAGGGCTTGTCCATGAAAAATGTTTTCTTGGAGCCCTGCCCTGCTGGGGACCTAGACATAAAACTAGATCATGAAGTTTGTGGCATTTGGTACTTTCATTGTCATCATAGAAATATGGATTCCAGGTTGACTCTGCCAACTTACAGTTTCAGCAGGGTTCGACTTGGCCCACTTACAAATTCGGCCTAGTCTGACTGTGCCCACTTTTGAAATGAACAGGCAAAGTTGTTCACATTTTTTTATTCAAAGTATATAATCATTTTAAGTCTTGATTTCTAATACATTCTGATTAAGTGATTTCACAGTCAACACATCTGAACAAAGGTCTAATTCTAATTACCAAGAAGCTTCATGTTCTATCTCAATTAACTCGACGTAATTGTAGGTTGCACCTTCTTTTTTAATTACACTATTCACTGTATCTTTTGACATGACGCCAAAACGCCCAGTTTTAAATATGCATAACGGTTCAACCAATGGAAAGGTGACCGTGGACTCCGACAAACAAATACACCTGGACGTGGTTACAAATGGTGATCTCCTTAACTTGTCGCGTCATCCCTTTATGATGATGCGAAAATGTTACGCCCTAAATGGCTGTTTGTTCCCCTCGTTTTCTTGATATCCTTAGTCGATTGTTCCGGTGTTCACTATTTTCAAAGTGTTAGTTTTTTAATAGATGTCAGATGTATTGAATCGCTTTGATATACATGACTTATCTACGCTTGTCTTGTTACACTTTCAGAACATACAATTTCACTTGCCAGGTTATTCCAATTGTTTATCACTCTATGTGAACAGTTGAGACGAACAGTTATGTTTATTGTGTTTTTTAGTACTTTAAAATACCAATATTATCAATAAGGTTCATAAAGAAAAAAAGCTAACATTATAACATAAATAAATAAAATTATAAATGCAATAACCAAAGGGCCGGTGATTAAACACACACGACTGAAATGCATGAACCCACACGAAAATTTTGTAAAACTATCTTTACGTGTCTTACTTCTATGAAAGTGATTGTTTTCATACCTTTTCATGACTTGAGACTAAACAATGTTCACAGACATTCACACGGTGCTCAAAACAGAATAGATTTGTGACTTTTTTCTTAGGACATTTGCACAGTCCCATCTTGTTGTTTATGTCTACGTAGAATCGGATGTAGACGAAAACCCTCTACTCTACCATTAGAAAATATTCACCTAGACGAGTGACTCCCCTTGAGTGATTGTATGCATTAACATTGTCTAAATTACTATGGCTGGTTGAGTATTAAAGAGACGGTCGATACGTGTTTTATTATTTTATATCTGTTTTGTTTACGTAATATGCATTGAATAACTGAGAAAATCTTACTTAACTGCACGTATACACACCTAGACGGAACTGATTAAAATAGGTTCTTTGACAAACGTACCGTTGTCAATTTGAGAAATGTAATTTTGTTGGCGCCTGTTTTCTCAGTGCATTAAAAAAAATACATATATAAGTTAGTTCGTTGCTCGTATACGTTGGTGTGTGTGCGATAACTTTCCCATATAAATACGATCTGGTGTTCGTCACAGATGACATTCTCGAACCGTTTGTTTCACCACGGACCTATGATTTGCAGGTCCGTGATATCACCGAGTCAATATATATTTGTGTCGTTTGAAGAGGCAACCATAACCCATTTGATCAATATAACCATAGAACATCTTGTTCTGTTGTGATGTCTTGTAAATTAACACAAGTGTCAGGATTTCTAAGTTTGTGTCCACAAAGCAGAATAGCTTAACGGCCAAATTACTGTTTTGAAATTTGTAAGAGAGGCATATTGTTATTTAGCCTGAATAATTCCTACAATGAACTCGGATCACCTTTGTTTAGTGAAAGGTACCAGAGGAGAAAACCACGCACTGTTTTGGAGGTTCGGTTTAAAGGTCCACTTAATCAGTAGAGGGATCAATATACCACGGCAGGGAGTACTCCCGCTGATAAAATATCGACCATCAAACAAAAATAAATAAGTTATCTCCTCATTTACCTGGTGCATTAACTATTCACCGTGACTTTAAGTCTTTTGTCGATGAATCCAGTAATCTGAGATAACCTAGCAGAATATTGTCAATAAATTGTGGTATCAGTAAGAAGAATTTCGTTTTCTGCTACTCTTGGATTATCTCAGCCGTCAGTGATATATCTACGATGTTAACATGTTGACGATAATCGACTTAAAGGCTTACTAATAATCAATGTATCAGTGAAGTGAACGATTGGCAGCACGAGATTTATCTTTTATCTTCTTGTCGGGTGTCTTTAATAATAAAATAAATGAAGAAAAACTATGTACATATTTGGGGGAAATATATGGAAACCCTGTACTGAGTGCTGGTGGGTATAGTCTCAGTGAGTACATCACTACTTGGTCGTTCAACACACACAAAATAAATATTGTGTAATGTGTACGTTATAAGTTGTGTTTTTTTAGTATTTTGTCGAAGAAACAAAAACACTACCGTGATATTTCAAGAAACTTGATAAAGTCATAAGTAGTTTCCACGACGCCATGCTAATTAAGAAGTGATTCAACTATTCCACGTATAACAAAACACGATTTGTTGGTGTTATTGTAACCTGGAATACGGGTATACATACAGTTTTCTTCTGACTTTCAAATACTATTGATCGCTGAACATCTGAAATATCGTTGGTGCTAATATCTGATGTAATTCTCGACCTATCATATTGATGAATTGATATTTTGATAAGAGTTTAATATTGACTTACTCGAAGATTTAATTATTTTTACTAAAAGTCGGGACATTTCAAGATGCTCACCAATATAGACAAAGGTAATTATCCGTAATGTAATTCTTAATTGAATGTTACATGTGTTACAAAGTGTTCCTTTTTGTATCAACGTTGACTATTAAAGTTGTCATTTAGGTATGCTGTCATCGGTAGATATTATTATAAATATATTTAACTAGGTCGTAATTCAGTACTTGTTTTTTTAGTCGTTTTAAAGCTATGGACGTTTGTATACACTATTTACTGTATTTAAATATATGTTATGTAATATTGTTGTTAGTAATATTGTTGTTAGTAATATTGTTGTAAGTAATATTGTTGTAAGTAATATTGTTGTTAGTAATATTGTGGTTAGTAATATTGTTGTTAGTAATATTGTTGTTAGTAATATTGTTATTGTATGCGAGAAAGATCTCAATATCGGGAACCATGTTAAAATAACAGCTGAATTAATTTGGGAATATCTTTTTATATAGAGTACCGGTGTTAATAGTGGAAATTAACTGTGTTTTTAATTTAAGATTCCGTGAATACTGATTCTTTTCTCTGTACTATTTCAAGAAATGGTGAGCTTATGCGTACTGGTGTTACTGAGTGTCGTCACAGCAGCTTCGTCAAATGGCCATTTTTACGGTGGATCCATCAGTTATAGTATAGAAGATGACATAGTCAATGATAAAAAGATCGTAAGTTAACATCTTTCGTTTTAACTATACTCACCTAGTCATATGTTCCTAACGATTTAAGGATCAGAATCAAGATATGTGTTTATCGAACATTTATTAACCAAGACAAATTAATTTCATCTAGAACATTGAGTTACCACTTGATTTGAGGTTAGCAATACAAAGGTCTAAAAGCTAAAGACAATTTCTGTAGATAAACAGAAGCACTTGTGACTCGGCTAATGGCAGTTCCAAACAGTGGATTCACTTGGCCGATATTGCGTCCATCTATATCTATCTAGATCGTCTGACATGTAATTGAATGACGACCTGTGTGCTATAATTATGACTTCGTGGAATTGTCCGCGTTACCCACTGTCTTCATATACATGTACTCACGTGAACGTACACAGGTCGTTTTTTCAATGTTTAATAAGTCAACGCGATTAGATTTTATCTGTAAAAGTACATGTATGTTTGTGTATAGAGATACATGTACATTTGTTTAGAAATGTTAGTCAAATTACCTATAACATTGAAGTCCAATTACCTATAACATTGAAGTCCAATTACCTATAACATTGAAGTCAAATTACCTATAACATTCAAGTCATTTTTCAAATAATTTATTTTAGTCAATTCTCTCTGGGATTCACCACTATTGATATGATCACTCGGTAACATATAATTCGACATTTGACTGAAAGTTATACATGTCCTCTATAACTTGCTTGCATACTTTGGAGGACTAGGTGTGTGATTTATCCCCCAGTTGTTTTGAATTTTACAATTTATCAAAATGCAATAAAAAGCAGTTAGGATAAAGTTGAGCAATCAATGAAACAAGTACAAATGCATATGCAACAACTGTGATTTAACTTTCTACACAGCCACTCTTATCATCTATTTATGAATATATCATAACGTTTGCATCTAGCCAGTGTATGCTATTTAATGGACACTAATTCCTTTCTTTGAAATTACTGAAATCGAGTTTTTTTCTACGTAATTATGTATTAACTACATTACAGGCACACATAGAGTTGGTAACAGCATGGGTGCTAGGTAGAGGTCCATGTGGCCCTGGGTGTAGTAAGCTAGATGTAGGTAGATCCACTGCTAACTCCAGAAGTTCGGTAATAGCTACTGCTGGCATTCCAACTTACCTAGGAAACTTCTCCGTGGACTTTCCATCCCTCGATTCAGACGATGTTGAAAAAGACGCTGAAAAGAATTCAGTTACGTTAGAGCGAATTCTGAACACAGAGTTGAACAATAACTACACAGAGGTCGTACTGGCCGTAAATGAACATGCTCTGTGGGAACAGGAAATATTGAGATTCTCATTCGACCTGGAAAAACATAAAAGTCACCAAGATTTTAAGTAAGCCTAACACTTCTTTACATTCGAGTTACTAGAACACTAGCGAGACAACTGTAAATGTATTGTAAGTTAAAACCATAATTTTATTTCAGAAGAAAAAAAGTTGCTTTAGTTTGCTTTGACGAGACAGCTTGGTTTACATCAAGTCTTCCACAAATGATCGAGACATTGATATTCATACGTCAGATTTTCGTTGTTCTATTGTAATCGTTGTTGTTGCTTTTATTAATAAAATTATTAAGGCATTGCATCAATATAACTCACACCATCTAAACTTTCTAAGAGCGGATACTCTCAACAAGTACATGTATATAGCTTCCTTTTTGTTAAAGTTTTGAAGGCCGGTTCTGGCGAGATCTTACCCTACAAGGTAACAATAAAGAATGGCATATGCAGGCTCGGATAACTCCACAGGTGAGGAGCGACACGAACAAGTCCAACACTTGTCCACAGGTGTTGTCTAGACCCTTCTACAGGTAAATCGACGGGGCGTTTCTCATTACGATATATAATTATACAAAAGCTTACAATTTAATCACAAGACGGATTCTGTATGTTAAACGTATTCAGTTTACATAATATACATATGCACATTCACAACTTTCCGATTTAGTTTATGTCTAGTCATTCGCCCAATATACGTGTATACTAACTAAACATGTATTGCGCATTCGAAAACGTATTTTGGACGCGTACTGTGAGTCGCTTATTATATTACAACATGGTATCATAGTTCGTATTTTGCGTGTTGACGATTCCAGACCATGCGAGTAGCGTTCATGTCTTATTGATATCGCATTTCTTCCAGAATAAAACTAAACCAAACGTCTACCATCAAGATTCCGACATTAGACAAGGATGGGGACTTGGTTAGATGTTTTATAGCCAAGTTTATTGAAGGAGGGGGTCTGAGTCAACATCAAGCGCCAGGAGTAGATCTTCCATCAGAGGTAAACGTATAAAGTTATCACGCAGTTATTGATACAAATAGTTTAATAGCAAATTTTATTAAAGTAGGTGACTTGAGTTAGAGCCAGCCTCAAGTGTCAGGAGTAGATCTTCTATTGGAGGTAAACGATTAAAATTGTCACGCCGTTATTGATGATTATTATTTGATAGGTATTTATTATTTGTTTGTTTCTTTAATTGTGGGGTAATGGGTAGTTCTTCGTAGAAAACCCATCGCATTTGTGACATTTATCTGTTGGGCAAATGCGGGAAAACATAACACAAATGCCAGGTATTTTATGAAGAACTAGGTAAATGGGTAGATGGTCCACATTTCCCAAATACACCGTACTACAATTCTACATTATACAATCAGCCAGTTAACATGAACAATACTTCTATGTATATTTATAAACGCGCTCACAGTTGTATAGGTTCGTTGTATGTACTTTAGCCCGTTGGAGAGTGCACAATCACGATCGACACGTCCCTTGCTGGTTATTCTGATGACGCTTGGATTGGTATACCGGTTACCGTTCGTGACTATAATAAGGAGACGATGTACTTCGGCAACCAGTTATACACAAAAGCACAGTTTTCATTGTGTTCAACGAGCATACAAGTAAGAACAGTATCACAAACCTGGATACCGCTTTACTAAAATAATTAAATCTAGATCTTAAACTTAAGTATAATTGTACGTAAGACTTAAATGAGATCTTAATCCCTTAATTAAACCGAGCCAACAGAAATTCGAACATTTCATACTAGAGTGTAATGCATGCTGTTTTTATTTTAGGACAGCCTTAGCTGTTTCCGAGTAAATGAATGGCGACTAAACACTTACACTGTGTTAATAGCGTATATTAGATTGAAACATTATAGAGATAGCCGTAGAATAATTAGACAAAATAATATGCTTAAATTAAATTAATATACATAAAATTATATTAGCAAATCGTATACTTATTAAACGTATCGAATAAATTAATTATAGAAAGAAAGAAAACTCATAAAAATAAAGAACGGTTCCAAAAAAGATCGTAAGACACCCAGTAGGCGTATACTATACATCAATTAATTATATAACATTGCTATTGATTTAGTGTTAAGGAAACAAATCCATCGACTGTTCATGTACACTATTGATTGATTTGTTTACGGTATTATTTAGCTTATAACAGTAAGTCACTTTTTTAATAGAAATAAATGCAAGTTTCTTATGGCATTGGGTAGTTACATGCTTCAATAAGTATATTTAATTAGTTGTTTTATTACAAATTAAGCCTATGCAATCATAATTCAAGTAACACGTACTTATAAGCCATTTTCGTAATAGTTGCGGTATCTCCATAGTTACTTCACTATGCTACATAGTTGCCATTTGTAATTTTCCCGGAAATGTATTAAGAACACAGCCTTCACTTCTGGTTGCAAGCTTCTCTGCCTTGGTTAATGAACTCTAAGAATTGATAAGTTTGTATTTAGAGAACGTGCACGTTGTTGTGGCAGCATAACGTATTCTCCGCAGTTCTATTAAATTGAAACCAAAATATTTAGGAAACTTTCCAATTAGAACGTAGAGATACTGTATGGAGCTAGGACAAAGTCTTACATTATACTACTATTTGACGTGTAGGCCTACTAAAGAGTCAGTCAGGAATATATAGTATCCATCCATCTTTAATTTTATTCGATTGACATGTTGTTATTTGTTGTTTAGTTTGTGGTTAACATACTTGAGAACTTGGTTACACCGGAGTTTGTGGCTCCAACTGAAGACGACAACCATGAATTTCTACTATATGCACAGACCACATGGACTCTCAAGATCTATGCAAAGGCAGCCGAAAACACGTAACTGTTCACTTAATTTAGTCAAATATGTTTTGCACAATTTGCACAAAGAATATACTAGTTTGCTTATGATACACAACAATAATCTAAAGAATTGCTGTCAAGCCCCTGTCCTGATAACCCAGTCCCCAGACTTACTAATATGTGTATAGACCGGTCCACATAGTATGTACCTAGATTGTCAAGAGGTGCGTTTTGGCGTATATTTGGTACACATTAGAATGTTTCATAGACTATATATATATCATGACATTTTACTTTGATTTACGTCTCGTGACTTTGACAGCAACTGAACGTTGATTTTATAGTGTTAACTAATACACTATTTGCTGGCTATTTTCCACTTGAGGTTTGTTTTCTGCATTAACATAATTATATTGTTGAATTAAATATATGCTATGCCGTTATGTCAAACAATATGCTTTAACCCTCGAGTATTTTGTAAACCTTATAAATGTTTTTTGAAATTCATAAAATATCAGTGATTATTGCAAATGAAAGACAAGTGGAAAAACTAGCGACATCAACTTTCAACATCTGAATGCGTTTCAAGACAATGACAAAGTAACATTACTCCAACGTCAATCTAGATTCTGCATTTCTCTGAGGCAAACACGTTAATCACTTGGCCAACATTAATGTGCATGTGCTTGTGTACATGGATCAGGGCTAACAGCCAGTCAGAACGTAACAATACGCGACCCGCGACCATTCCATACGTGTAGATTCCGACAAATCATTCACTGTCTAGTCTTGGTTGGCAAATCTTGTTTTTGGTGTTCCATTTACCCTTACCCTCTCCCCCTCCGATTGTTATTGCATTTTTGGCATTTTTAATGTTTGCGACTTTCCCGAGAAATTAGTAGGACGCGGCCTACATGGCCTATAGGAAGCTACGCCCCTGTTATATGCATACTTATTTTGAATTTAATACCCCTCATTTAATAATTATAATATGTATAAACATGAAATGTTTTTATATCATGTTATATATATATTTTTTTATCATAGCACCATAGATGAGTTTGTGGTAACAGGCCGTAGCATGGAGTCGTATTCCCTGTCAGCTATACATGATGATCCTATCCAGACTCGTGTTCGATATGTGGATGCCTCATGGTCGCCAGACACAAATGATATTGGCCGCCATATTGCTTGCTTTACTGCTGTAGACAATTCAGGGTAGGAAACTAAGGAAAGAAATAGATAATGTAAGATAAAGAAGCTGTCATTACACAATTTCCATTTTATACATTGATAAGGAATAGACCAGCTGGGATATTGTCAACCGGAATGGTAACACATTGTATTAAAGATCTAGAGTATGTATTACAGGACATATATGATTTGCCGTTTTTTTGTTGAGTCAGGTTTGTTTAATTCACAACTTGTTCGTAGAAAGCCAGACAGAAGTGATTGTTGTCCAAATTGTGTCGTATGGTAATGGGTGTGACAGGGACGGTGATGATAGTAATGGGCTTAACTTCTTTTTGCCATCGTATGAGCATATTTTTTATATTTAAAACTTAACCAGACCGTACCTATGTATGTTTTAAACTATTCATCATACTATTTCAGTGTGGAGTCTGCAGAGGGAAGATGCTATATCCTTAATGTGATTGGTAGGTGGGTTTGATTCATTGCTCTGTTACCTGAAATCCCAGTACCACTGTATGCTTGTTTATGCTCATTCGGGGATCCTTTTAGCCGTGCCCATACATTCCCTTTAACCCCTTATTCAAAACCTTGTGCATTTATCAAATTGACTGATTTGAAGGGAAATGAGTCATTGGCTGAATAATGGTACATGTTTTTTAATCCTTTGACACATTTTGTTATAGTGCTTCTTGAGAACGAGGCTGTAGAGTTGAAATATTATACCTGCACAACATACATTTCAAACTTAATCATACTTTTAAAAGGATGTTTCATATTGACATTTTTTGAGATGCCCTAAATGGATCATGATGTTTCATGAACTTGTGAAATATGTTTTATGGACATATGACAACGACAACAGTATATTGAATGTGTATGTGTGAGTAGCCTTTTGCAATCAGTCATGCCAGAAGTTTTGAATTCTCAAATAGATTGCCTGCAAATGTTGGTTTTGTTTTTGTGTTGTTTTTTTCCTTTCCATGCAATCTTTTTGTTATGACCATGAGCTGTGTATGAATTATGTCAAATAAATGTCAAATGTTCTGTTCTGTTCTGTGAAAGTAAATTTTAATAAACATTTTTTTCCTTGCAGCTGATACTTTCAACCACAGTGAGAGCGTCGTATCGGTATGTGATTTGTTTGTACACTGACTCTTTCCCACAAAGTGTCCTTTATATCCTTATGCACTTTGTTCCACTTACGCATTTTTAATTGTATTGTCTTTATAAAACAATCATTGTCAAGCATAACAAATGGAGATGATACAGATGTATATAGTTTTAGCGGTCAAATCATAGCTAACCTTGTAGATGAGGTGAAAGACTCAAATCTTTTTTTGTTTCTGATTACCTTGAACATCTTTATATCACATGTGTCAGAATGGTCTTCCCTCTATCACCCTCTGCTCATCTGAGGGGCAACTATTAATAGTGAAAGTTCAGAATGCAACATGACTGTATTAAAGAATGTGAACCAATTTGTAGCTATTACTAATGAAAATGCAGAATGCAACATGACTGTATTAAAGGTTGTGAACCAATTTGTAGCTATAACTAGTGAAATTGCAGAATGCAACATGACTGTATTAAAGGTTGTGAACCAATTTGTAGCTATTACTAGAGAAAATGCAGAATGCAACATGACTGTATTAAAGGTTGTGAACCAATTTGTAGCTATAACTAGTGAAATTGCAGAATGCAACATGACTGTATTAAAGGTTGTGAACCAATTTGTAGCTATAACTAGTGAAATTGCAGAATGCAACATAACTGTATTAAAGGTTGTGAACCAAATTGTAGCTATTACTAGAGAAAATGCAGAATGCAACATGACTGTATTAAAGGTTGTGAACCAAATTGTAGCTATAACTAGTGAAATTGCAAAAATCAACATGACTGGATTAAAGGTTGTGAACCAATTTGTAGCTATAACTAGTGAAATTGCAGAATGCAACAACGACTGTATTAAAGGTTGTGAACCAATTTGTAGCTATTACTAGAGAAAACGCAGAATGCAACATGACTGTATTAAAGGATGTGAACCAATGTATTAAAGGTTGTGAACCAATGTGTTAAAGGTTGTGAACCAATGTGTTAAAGGTTGTGAACCAATGTGTTAAAGGTTGTGAGCCAATTTTAATGCATGTTATATTTGATATGTTTGTAGGGTGGAATGATGTTCATTGATATACCTTCACCTGACCAGCTTGTTCAGTGTCCTGTAGAGACAACTTGTATACTGCCCTTATTTGTCAACTCAACCTAGTATGTACATGTACTACATATCTATTTGTTTTTTGTTGTCATTATATTTAGTAATTTTCTTAAAACAAGACATTTTGGTAGGCATTTAGCTCTGCGGTTTCATAATGAAATGCATTTTTATGTTGCATTTAAATGTGTAACAATAGTTTGTACATTTTACATGACTTCCTTAAATGCTATTGGTAGTAAAGGTTAGCATTTTTATAATTGTTACAGTGATATAAATTAGTTACAACAACCTGACCACAACATTTACATGAACTAAAATGCATGCTTGATTTGAAGAATATTAGAATTGTTTATCCATACATAATTATACATGTACATGTTTTAGAAAAAAGTTAGTAAAGATTCAATATGCTTACTCTTTTGTAGTGAAGTTGTAAAGATAAGTATAACTAACAGTTTGTCAGACGAAGCCGTAATTGGGAATGTTACACAAGTTACACACCATGGAATAACAGTTTTTAAGGCTGATCTGTCATACAAACACTCAATGAATGGTGAAGTGAGCATGTGTTTCCTGGCCACAGACATAACAGGGTAACAGTATACTTCAATCTAGTTAGAACATCAGATTCTATACTAAGTAGGCTCTAGTTCAAACACTGGCATCACAAAAAGTTACAAATGTGTTTTTATAAATTTTAACTTTTTTGCAATCTGTTCATTAACACTTAAGCAACCTCATCTGTTAAGGCATGGTCTTTAGCGATATCTATATCTATTATAAATAGCACACTGCATCTTCAAAGTCGTCTTAACCAAATTTGGTCACAATGAATATATCCACAAGACCTTAGACAAGTTGACCATACATTTTATTGTACATTTATTTGCAAAAAGAAGACATGATATGTAAGATAATTTAAAGTAAATTCATAGATATAATGGTCAAAGTCCTATTTAAGCCATTTTTGCACTAATATGTCTAATATACCTTTGCAGTTCAACCTTATACAATGGTCTCGCAAAGGTGATAATGAACAACACTGTATTTTGCTTGACATCCAACCATTTATATTCAAGTGAAAAATGTTTAGTTTAGCATGATGATCATTTTTAGTATGCACTTACGTTCTGTTTAAACGGCTCCTCTTTGCTGTCAAGAAAGAGAGAAACTATTTTTTATGAGGATTCCTTCCTTTTCTGTTTATGTGTGTTTTTTAAGAGTTGGAAATAGATTGTTAATCATTGTTTACATGTTACAGGTCAAAAAGTGATGAAGTGTGCATAAAAACAGAAATCAATGCCAATGGTGAGCTTCTTGTATTACACTGCGATTGCAGAATTGAGTAAATTTGCACTATTTATTACACCATTGCCAATAGAACGCCCCCACCATTGCCAATAGAACCCCCCACCATTGCCAATAGAACCACCCACCATTGCCAATAGAACCCCCACCATTGCCAATAGGCCCCCCTACCATTGCCAATAGAACCCCCACCAT
>ENA-OREC01000272-OREC01000272.1-marine-metagenome-genome-assembly--contig:-NODE-272-length-17847-cov-15.033652_pt1 | contig 17847 bp, 14 predicted proteins | sample MGYA00248626_ERZ508543 | MGnify/ENA primary metagenome ERZ508543 (study PRJEB26211, sample SAMN05518279) | marine metagenome | isolation source: Puget Sound, Washington, USA | host: Bankia setacea...
TAAGTCATGGCTGTATCACATTGAAGGTTAGCTATGTGATAAGTCATGGCTGTATCACATTGAAGGTTAGCTATGTGTTAAGGTTGTGTTTATCTCACCTTACAATCTGTGCCTTGTGGACTACAGGCAGACTTTGGAGGCTTCAGTTTACTCAGTAGCCGATAAGTAGACAAGTTGTTCATAAAACTCCTGCAAAACAATAAAACAAGTTTTACTAAAAAGTTCAATCTGTATTTCAGTGAAGCTTATATGTATCCATAAAACTAGTGATTGGAAATTGTCAGCTATCAGTTATCTAAGACAATTCAAGTGGTCTTAATAAGAACTTTGAACATTTATGCCAATCCATAAAACACACAAAAAAACACAGACAAATTCATGACAATCAGTAAAATAAGAGAAATGTAAATCTGTATAAAGCACTATGAAAATACACGGACAGCTTTGAAAGGTGATTCCACCAGAATGCATGACCCAACATTATGAAATTTTAATTTTAGGCATGATTAATTTGTTTGTGCTCCAACTTCTGCTGTGATATATTGATATATTGAAATGAGTTTGTTGTTCTGATTCTTGGCTATTAACTTGGTCCGAAATTAGCATATGCAAAAATGTTATATGTTTTCCAGTATGGTGAGAACGAGACGGCTGGTTAAAGAGCACATATAAAACAGTGTCAAACAGAATAGTTTAAGCGAGATTATTGCTATAACGTTCAACTCAGTATTCGGGGGTCTGGTACTTCAGCTAAACTAATAGTATAAAGTCAAAGATAACTGGTTGAATATTAGCCTGTATATATTATATATAAGACAACAGGATAATGTTTATATCTGTCTAAAATGGTATACCACACCATTTTCTGACGTCACAAAATACAGGATATCATGTTACATTTTCTGATTGGAAAAATACAAGACATTGTATAATAATTTTTTTATCACAAAATATGTGACTTTATATAAAGCAGTCATTAGATCGTACTGTCCGATTTCCAACTTACTTTCCTCTCAGTCTCACAGCTTCCTCAAAGTTTTTCTGATCCATAGCTTTCTGCACTTGTTTAGTCTGTCAAATAAATAATTAGATATTAAACCTCCATGGAAAGTTAAATCACATTTTCATGTTTGTACATGTATACATTATATAAAGATCTTGATTTATTTGCTCCATTGGTGATTTTTTTCCAATTTTGAAAATGAGTGCAAAGTAAAATTATATTCATGTTAATCAGTGAATAATTATAGGTTATTATACAGTTGACTGTACAATACCGAAATATATTCTAAATTAGTGAATGATTTATAGCAATAACAAGAAAAGGGGAAACAAAAACAGCATGTTAGTTCCAAATTAAAGGAAAACTGTATGATTTTAAAAGAATTTTGAAAAGGAAAGCTTCACTAATATATAGAGAGAAAAGGTATTCAGATAGATAGTACATTCATACTATAAAGTAACACGTACCCTTTCCACACATTCAATGAGTGGTACTCTCACAGCCTGGTTCCCATCCAGAGAGATGACACAAGCTGGGGTGTCTGGTGTGGCATCCATTAATGCTAGCACTGCCTCGGCACCCATTCTAGCTCCCTAGAATTACAACATAAGAGTGTAAGGGTGGGTTGTGTAGTTGTATATATATATACATGTGTTCCAGAGGTTAACAATTGCAAAATCCCTACTAATACTGCTGAAAACAGGGTATGGTATTTGTAGGATGAAATGCATAACAGATACCAGTACATGTTTAACAAATCCAATCCAATGAATTTTACCAATACCCAATTTAAACCTGCAAATACCCAATGAGTTTAACTTTCAAGGGTAAATACCCAATTACACAAAAAGCTTATCTGTACAAGTTGTACATATCGGGCCCTGTAAACCTCTGGCATTTACATAAGCTGGTACATTACAATATAACCTTGGAAATCAACACACACCTATCAGATATGTTTGTACAGAATTCAAAAGCTCTCAGTTTAGGTGTTGATTTTCTTTTTATCTATTTTAGTAAAACTTGCTAAATATATGTCTATGGTTTCTGCATTGCACTAGTCAATATTTTTAATTGTGGTTTTACTGAATACATAAAGACTACACATTCACTTCATTTTATACATTGAACGCCCCCGTTGTTTCCTTGAGCAAGAAACTTTACCCTTATTGCTTAGTACTGGTTGGTTCCAGGAACGGATTTGAGCATGATTTCACAATCCAACTTAAATAATTTGAGGGCCTTATCGAAGATTGACTTAAATGTCAAATACCTCTTTAAATATCGTCAAAACCAAACATCAAAAAATGTATACACAGCCTGTATGTGATATTATAAATTAGAACTTGTCAGACTAAAACTCATACAACCTCTATGGTAAATTAAGATAAACATTGAAACTTTATTCAAACAAATATTTTTGGGCACACAACATCATATTCTTACATTGGTTAGCTATTAAGCCTAAGTTTGGTTATTCTGAAGGATTTTGAGTTCATATAAGTTATATATTCCCAGTGCATATGTATGAACTAACCAGGATTCTGTCAAAGGCTGACGGACTTCCACCTCTCTGTACGTGACCCAGTACAGTTACACGTGTGTCATACTTTAACCTCTTCACCAACAACTGTAACATCACAAAGAACACAAAACATGTAGGGAAATTATGATCAATCTGAATAGGTATTTCCTTGTTCTACCTGTAAACAGTCTGTAAATAAATGAGCCTTGAACTCAAAGAAGAAGACAAGATACAGAGAATCACTTTGAATACTGAAGATTTATTTTAAAAAGTTTGTTTGCTTTAGAGTCTTCAACTGGATGCTAAGAGTCACCTCACATACTTAAGAATCAAACACGTTTGTTTGCACTGCTACAACATTAGACAGTTTTGAAGGTGCCTCTAAACTAGCCCTTAACAAACCCTTTGCATTATACCCTACACACTTCCACAGAAACTCTCTTTTTTAGGTCAAACTATTTTATTCATAAATAGAGTCAACAGTTCAAATAAATAGCAGTTACAAGTCGTGGGTTGGGTTGAAATCTGTCAATGTTGTACATGTATGAAATTAGAAGGCAGTGACAAACGTTTTACATTTAACCCTCAAAGTAATAAAATACAGATCAGTTATCTTTTGTTTGTTACTTACGTCCTTGACTTGGTTGGCAGTGATGGGGTTACCACAGCGATCTATAGCACCTTCTGCTACAAGAATGACATTCAGTCTCTGGCCAGTCTCTCTCTCCTAAAATATGAAATAATAGATTCATGACGTACAGAAATAAATGTGAACCTGACCAAATGAAAGGCCCTGAAGAGTAGTTTTTTGGTTGTTGTTTTTATAATCTTATATGTCATTCCATTTATTTGCAGTGTGGCACAGTGGGATGCATGTCTGACTCGTTATCGGTCGGTCTGAGTTTAAGAGGCTCCCGTTGTTTCCTTGAACAAGAAACTTTACCCTCATTGCTTGGTTACAACTGGTTGATCCAAGGAATGACTTTGAGCATGATTTTACAATCAAACAAAAATAATTTGAGGATTCCTATGGCGACTGACATTTGTGTTAAATAAGCTCCCTCACTTAATAACATCATAACCAAACTCTAGACTTTCATAAATCTGAATTTCTGATAACGTATATATATAATACATTGCCATAAGAAACATTTGTAAATTTCTTTACTTGGGTGGTCTTTATTACAGAGGTCAGAAACGGTAAAACCAAGGACATTGGTCTGTACATTCTGGTGACCACTCGACTATCACCGGGGTTTTGGTTCCACAAGGAAGAGACTTTTGTGGTCATTTGGGGGCCTTTTTATCACTAGACAGAGTTCAATAGTTAAGATTTAGGTGAATTTATGGCTGAACTTCATAAGCTAGTCAGGAGCCTTGCATAGTCTACAATGAACATTAAAGTTGTTCTTTTGTTCCCAATTAAAACATTTCCTAAAAAGAATGTTTTAAAATATTAGCATACATATACTATAATAAATGGTTCTTATGAAAGAAGAGTTTAATCAAAACAACATTGGATTTCCTACTTTCAAATTGCTCCCAAGTACGTATTATATTATGTTTGGTGATTTTGGTATATATATGCTCACTAGGCTATGGAATTTAGTTCAATTGTCTATATATTCCACAAGCGCATTATTTCCAAAGTACTTTGTGGCTATGAAGTACAGATGAATATATGTCAGTTTTTGATTTTGAGTGAAAGTCCAGCTTTAATCTACTTACAGCCTTGAGTTTATTACACAGATGGTCCTCCCAGCCTTCCTCTGGTGGCCATTCAGGAATAAACACCCAGTCTGCTTCTGTAGCCAACGCACCAACCAATGCAAGATATCTGTGAGATTGTTACCATGGTTACAATTAATTGATTTAAGCAAAACATGAATACCATATTTCATTAAAATAGTTGTGCCTAAACTTCTTCACTAAATATGATTGTTAAACCCCTGTAATACAACACTGGTTATGTTACAGGCTTTTAACTTCTGGGCCAAGGACATCTGAAGGTCAAGGCCATAGGTTCAAATGTAGTGAATGAATATCTTGTAAAAGTAGTTCTAGCATTACAATCAAGTTAATATAAAATATATCTACGATAAACCAATACGTTAAAAGTAAGTGTATTATCTGTTATTTCTACTTACCCACAATGACGGCCCATCACCTCCAGGACAAATGCTCTCTGATGGCTGGAATAGAAAAAAACAAAAAACTAAATATTACCATCAGTTCATTAAAATGTTGATCTCTGTGTCTCCAACGTATTTTTGTGGGCATACAATTCATGTATTTTCTAGAAGACTTTTTTGTGATCACATAAATCTGTTGATTTTGTATTGAACCATATTGTACAAAATGCTTCACATATCATCACTATATAAATATATATTGGTTGACATTTAATTTTGTGGTTCAGATAACCCTCAAATGCCATGAAAATTTAAGTTTTGCAAGAAATGACCTGATTTTACGGTAATGTATACCGTATATAGATTAAACCTCTAAATCTCTCTATATGCTGGGTTTTCCCTATTCAAGTGGGTTATAAACATAATAACTTATAGAACTATTTCAGTTTATTACTATCAATTGAATGTTTATTTAGATAGTATTTTTTCATAGCTGGCTATATTTTTCCATTTTCCATTCATTTAAGGTTGTTGTTTTTATCGCTTTCAAGCAGCATGGTTACGTTTTGCATGACTCAGCCAAAATACATCTTTTACATAAGAATGTTGTAGATGAGAGCTTTGTTTCGTACTCTGTTGTTGCTGTTGTTATCAGATTTCTCTTTATCGTGCAATTAATGGAAAGCTAACTAGTGTCCCCTTGAAGCTTTTCCTGGATTCAGTTTTTTACTCTTGTCATACTTGTAGTTCAAAACTTAACCAGGAATTACATGCTTGGACAGATGATCTATCTTTGTAGATGTGCATGCTGAATTTAATGCGCTTCCTGTTTTTTATTGCATGCATGGTTTGCTTAAGTTGCTTGAGGTTTGCCGACCAACTCTGGTTAAAAGTTAAAAGCTTGACAGTTTGCTGTTCTCTTTAACAATATCCCAGGACTCTTTTGCAGCCAACCATTAAAATGCAGCTTGTATACCAGGCTTAACTTCTTTTTGATATTGTCATTCAATTGTTTAACCTGAAGGTATTCCATCCATATAAATTCAGTAACTTCATTACATCAATGAGTTTAATCAAACAGCACATACTGGTATACTGTCAAAACAGGACAAACTTTCAAACTGGCTGTTGTTTAATTTGGTTTTTATATTCAAACATTTTTACTATTTGATGGATGGAATATCTTAAAGTTAAAGTTACTAAACTATTTATGGATAGAATACCTTGGAATCCAAGACTCATGAGATTTCACTCCAACACTGTACATACATAGCATGTGATCAAGCAAAACTGTAACTGGCAAGTTATGATTTAAATCATTTTTAAGAAACATGTTTGTATGTTCTTATATAGCCTTGACATTCCTTAGAGAAAATCTGAACTATAAATGTTATACAGTTTCACCTCTTTATATAGACAGGACTTCAAAGTTTTCTGTTTGTTGTTTTTTTGACCAATTTTACAGAACCTCAGACCAATTGAAATTTCGAAAGTACACTCAATATAGACTTGTGTCATTACAGATTATCTCACTGTCTTAATGTAGGTTATAATCTCACTACAGACGATCTCACTATGGACGATCTCACTATAGACTATCTCACTATGGACAATCTCACTATAGGCTATCTCAGTATTGACTATCTCACTATAGACTATCTCACTATGGACAATCTCACTATAGACTATCTCACTATAGACTATCTCACTATAGACGATCTCAATATAGACTAGCTCAGTATTTATTATCTCAGTATTGACTATCTCAGTATTGACGATATCACTATGGACGATCTCACTATAGACGATCTCACTGTAGACGATCTCACTATATACTATCTCACTATGGACGATCTCACTATAGACTATCTCACTATGGACGATCTCACTATAGACTATCTCAGTATTGACTATCTCACTATAGACTATCTCACTATGGACAATCTCACTATAGACTATCTCACTATAGACTATCTCACTATAGACGATCTCAATATAGACTATCTCAGTATTGATTATCTCAGTATTGACTATCTCAGTATTGACTATCTCACTATGGACGATCTCACTATAGACGATCTCACTGTAGACGATCTCACTATATACTATCTCACTATGGACTATCTCACTATATAGTATCTCACTATAGACGATCTCACTATCTAGACGATCTCACTACATACTATCTCACTACATACTATCTCACTATAGACTATCTCACTATAAACGATCTCACTATGGACTATGTCACTATAGACTATCTCACTATGGCATATCTCCCTATAGTATATCTCTTACCTAGACGCAGTAGTAGAGATAGTGTCTACAGACTCCATGATACGATGTAGAGCGGAGTCTGTTCCAATGGTCATATCAGTACCACAGAAATCATTGTCAATAGATCCTACCATACCCACAACGTTGAGATGTCCACAATCAATAAACTGCTGCTCTGTGATTCTTTCTAATGGAATATAAGAAAGTAATTATATAAATCTCTATAACTTGAAGTAAGCCATAAGTTAACGGCATGAAAGATGAGCTACAGTTTGTAAATTATTTAGTTTATTTAAATTCATTAGTTAGCATTCAATTTGTTAGAACTGTGATAGCAGCAATATCCATACAAATGTTTCTAGATAAAGCTTTCACAAACAGATTGTGTGAAAACATAAACGGTCAAGTTTTTTTTTTAAGAAGTGTTAAGCCAGCTCATAGAATGTGACAGTATTCATCAACTTTCCACTTTTTATGATTTACAGTATGATTTTTGCTATTATTATACCTCAGTTATATTTTCAATGCAAACTTCCCATAGCGTAGTGGAAGCATTCCTGTACAAGAACTTTCAACCTGCACAGACATACATAGACTATGTTTGTCCACATGGGCAATCATGGATATTTGTGAGACAGTCCACACTCAGGGATATTTCTGAGACAGTCCACACTCATGGATATTTCTGAGACAGTCCACACTCAGGGATATTTGTGAGACAGCCCACACTCAGGGATATTTGTGAGACAGTCCACACTCAGGGATATTTGTGAGACAGTCCACACTCATGGATATTTGTGAGACAGTCCACACTCAGGGATATTTGTGAGACAGCCCACACTCAGGGATATTTGTGAGACAGCCCACACTCAGGGATATTTGTGAGACAGTCCACACTCATGGATATTTCTGAGACAGTCCACACTCATGGATATTTCTGAGACAGTCCACACTCAGGGATATTTGTGAGACAGCCCACACTCAGGGATATTTGTGAGACAGTCCACACTCAGGGATATTTGTGAGACAGTCCACACTCAGGGATATTTGTGAGACAGCCCACACTCAGGGATATTTCTGAGACAGCCCACACTCAGGGATATTTCTGAGACAGCCCACACTAATCAACACCAATAACAACAATGGCTACTACTATTATCTACTTAACTAGTGTTGGTATGATAACTTAAATATTGAAAGACGTACTCTGGTTCCTTAGTTTTGTCAATAAGTCAGGCCACTCCTTTCTAAAGATGTTAGCTCCAGTAAGGGAACCATCTCCACCAATCACCACCAAGTTTGTAATGTTGTGGTCTATAAGGTTCTGGGCAGCCATTAGACGTCCCTCTTCAGTGCGGAACTCAGCGCAGCGAGCACTACCTATCACTGTACCTCCCTGGAAAGTTAGAGAACGCTTTATTTGTAAAGGACATAAATAAGAATTACAGTGAAGTTTGGCTAATAAGTACACCGTTGGGACAAACAAAATGTAGTGTAAATAATGAGTCGGTGTTAATAGTGAGACTCAAATACATTGAAATCAGATGTTTGGGACCAAAAAAGTGATGGAAGTAACAGTCCAGTTTTCTTATTGAGTAGTCTTTATACCAAATAATCATGTAATCTAACAAACAAATAGTCAAAAAGGATTAAAGTTATAAGGTTCTTATTGAAGCAGATAGAACCCTTTAGCGTTCACCTCTCGATTTATATATTAACTTAAGTTGGTATACCATGTAACTTTACAAACAATATTCAGAGTTCTGAGGGAGTGAAAGCCAAATGGTTCTAAGTTCTATTGAATAAGGAATCAGATAGAATGGTTTTGCTTTCACCTCTCAAGTTATAAACTAACCAAAGCTGTTATATATGTATTATCAAACAACACAAAAAACACGCATTCACATAATAACCTTGACGTTACGTTGGGAATGTGTTTAATGTCATGAGAGAATGCATAGGTAGTTATCTCACACAAAATTGTACACTATTACTGTAAAACACTAAATTGACGTACAATGTAGGCCAATGTTGTGTCTGTTTTGCCACCATGAAACTAATATTTAACTTGTATGTGTAAACCTGAATGTGAGAATTTCATCCTTTAGATTGGTTTAAAATATGCAAAGTTTCATAAAAGTGGACTAAAAATCTAAAGACATGTATTGCAAAATGTACAGTGAAAATGTTACTACATGTATTCGTAGGGACCTAGTTTCATATGTTAAGGAATAAAGGTTTCAAGTAAAATATAGATAATAGTGGATGGTATTTTGTCAAGTACATTTGCTCTTTTAAAGGAAGAACAAGATTACGGTTGCACAGTGTTCAGCTTAGAGACTTGGTATTCAGTTTAAAGGAGATTCATACAGAGTGCTCAGGCATGGATGGTAAATCACTCTTTAATGATACGATAATGTTTAGTCATTTCCCACACTTGTTCATACCAGATAAAACAGTGAAATGTCATAGGTTTTCTAAGGTCAGGATCATCATTACACTTAATCCTTTAATGTTGCATGTTATTTGGAGTGTTTTTGTGAAACTGTTGATGTGTGAGAATGCATGTTTTTTTCTCTCCCTTTTTCAAATCATTCATTATATGCTTACATTATAGCCATAGAATAACTGCAACAGTCATTATATAGTATTCAGTTTTGATATGATGTTATAAAGATTTTTAACAGCTTGGTAATATTAAAAAAAAAATGTTGGTGTTTTATTTTCAATTGTTATTTTTCAATGTAAAAATTCCTCTGTCCAGTAAATTCTTAATGTTTCTTAAATCATGCCGTTAAAGTTGCTATGGTGATCAAGATTCATATGTATTTTGTAAACAAACAATTTCTTGCATTGCTCACGTTTAAAAGTTTCAGATTGCACAGACTATTGTGAAATATACATTTGTGACAGGTGAAGCTGGGTCTTCCAGATATATAGTAAATAAAACCAACATGAAACCACTTCCTAATGGCCTATTTTCACATTCTTTGAAATCAAAGTTTACCAGACAGATAATCATTATTACTTCCTTGTATTCATATATAGTAAGAGGTCAAGAACAGTTAAAAAACATGTTTACTTACAAAAATATCTGACTTTACACATGTTGTATATATTGACAAAATTGCTACATGTGCAGGGTTGTTATATTTTTCACATTTTTTATGAAATCTCTCAAACAGGCCATTAATCTCAAGAAGTAGGACAACACGTCATATAAGTTTAGTGTCTCATCAAAATATTGTTTGTTTCCTACCTGCACATAGAAAATGTTCACATCAATGTATAACCCTTTTTATATAAATGATTTAATGAAAAACTGATGTAAATGCCTTCTTAATAAATGTTTAGCTATAACAGTTTTCCTTCCAACCCTCGGTATGACTGTAACTAATAACTAATTCTTCACATCAGTTTATGCCAAAGACTTTAACCTTTAGGCCATCACCTGTAAAACAATTATATGGTCCAATAATGGAACTTTAAAAAAAAGTCCAAGAACAAAATACTTTTTTTCGGGCCAGTAAAACTGAAATGGCGTTGATAATATCTGTCACAAGTGGTTTCAGATGAAAGTCTTGTTATCTTTTACTTGTTTGTGTCATTATCACACTAAACACTCACACATAAAATTATTGGGTCGAAGATTTCTAAATTATAACATCATGCTTTTCTGGCTAAACATTGGGTTGTTTAATTCCTTATTTGTTTGATTTTTAGCTCTAGACTGTACTTACCAACTGCATAATACCGGATGAACTGGCCCATGTTGCTTCCTCAATGTACTTGTCTCCATCTACCATACCCTGATACCCCTGAAAACAAAATGAATTGATCCATTAAATATCTGACAATCAATCTAAAAAAGAGCAACAATTTGAAACTTTAACTAGATATATTATACATGAGAACTATGGGGCTTTAGTTATATACATCAACACCTATAGTAGTGTTGGGTTGGACAACAACTAACTGGTTATGTATTCTCTGAATACAACAGGACCAACTAAAAGCTATTGCAGTTGTTCCTTTAAAATCTAAATCATTAGAAGACTTAATATGGTTATACATTGGACATAAAAACACTAACAATAAAGCCACCCTATGCTATATCTGGTCTGAAATTTCTCATTCATGGTTTTGAGTCTTACCTGCTATAAAAACCAATCGCCATTAACATTTAAAGATTCTTTGTTCTTTATATGCTAGTTTTTTAAGATGTAAATATTTACATGATATGTATGTCAATGATGTATCTGAAGCTTCTTATGTTCGTTTAATGTCATCCGACAATGAGACAACAGTTAAAAAATTAGCAATGTTTGTACATGGCGCATTAAAAGAACGGGACAGTTTCTTGGAGTGTAAATAAGTTATATACCTTTTAAACAGCCATGTACAAACCCATTACATTATGTATGTTAACTACAACCCCTTACTGTGCTACAATGTCTACATTGAAATATTGTATAATAATATGTGTTTGGGCCTGGTCGCCATATATTTCACAATAAAACTATAAAAAAAAGTTTTTGGTCCCGAGGCTGCTTTCACTACATGTATAGCACTCAAAGTTTAAGTCTTTTAGTACAAGTTGCAGTACTAGATTGTAGCTATTTGGAATTCAATGGGCAACAAACAAACAGTACTGATCTATATCTGCTAACTGTTGACTATTGAACAAAAGCAACTCTGGAGAACTTCCAAACACTACAATGTACTTAGCCAGCAATACCTCTCTCGAGATATATAACAAAACTAGAAATGTGTCTGTAGGACATGGATGCTCCCCATGACAAAGTCCAATAACTCATGTAAAACTTGCAGCATCGCTAAATCCCGTCTTTACGGTCATCTCCATGTCATATTGGTCACTGTGTGTGTGTGTATGAACAAAATCCATTAAGGGGTGTAGGAGGAGTTGCGCACACAAGATTTCTGGTTGTACGTACGTAAAAGTGCAAATCTTAATGCCCACCCACAATTTTGTCGGGGGCATAAAAACTCTGCCAGTCTTTTAAAATTTTATCAGGGACAATTCAAAAAGTCAGTTCAACTTAAGTTAAGTAAAGTGAATTACCGCTTAGTGACTACTTAGTTATTTCTACATATAAGGAGAAAGCGTCAGCCAAAGCACATTTTATTACCGGTAAATGTAACAGGTAGATTAACTCATGGGGTAATTTCTTTTAGTGTTCGACTTTTGTCGGTTCTGCGTGGTCATTCGTTTTTTTCATCCCCGCCACAACGACCAATGACTTCCCACTTCGAAGGATTTTCTATCCCAGATTTTATCCTTTACATTTATTTTCCTATCTTAATTCTTGAGAAAGAGCCAGTATTTCCCTTTTTAATGTTCAGTGCTAAACAAGGTAACTACTGGTACCATTTTTAAAACGTCTTTGGTATGACGCAGTCCTTGACTGGGTATTGAACCCGGGATCTCCCGCACTCGAAGCCAGCACTCTACCACTCGGCTATCAAGGAGGCGGTAGATTAACTAATAAAAAACAGGGACCTTTTTTCATTCATAAGTGTAAAAGAAAATGCTATAATTTTTCTACCTGAAATAAAATGGAGTTGTTTTGTTTTTAGATCTGTTTGCATATTATATTCTACATGTATTGAACAATGTAGTTTTAATGTCACATTTACTATTGATATTGAATTTATATTTAAGTGTATTATATAATAATTATCTAAAATAATATGAGCATCCCAGACTTGATAAGACCACAGCTCTAAGTTTCAATTTTAAAACATATTTCTGTTCATGTTCATGTATGAGAACTATTTCACTAAAACCACAAATCTTGAAGATTAGTATGGATAAAGTTAGTTAATAGTGATATATAAAAGAAAGAACAACCAGAATCAGCTTCAAACAAAATAAAACTTCAAAGCAGGAACATTATTGAATTACTTTTTCTAAATAAATATTGTGCAACATGTTGTTTACAGTGAAGAAATGAAACACTTCTCATTTTACTTCAATGTATTTATAGAAGAGATCTCAAATTTCCTTCTAGGTAAAAAAAACTGCTTTGGTCAAAACAGGATTATAAGATGTACTGCAGCAGTGTTAAAGTAATAAGTAAATACATGTCTACAGGCATAAAACAAAAAGTGATGCAGAGAACAAACATTTATACTGTACCTCTCTAATGTAGTATGTTTTACAGCCAAGGTAGAAGCCCATTCGTACAACAGCCCTCACAGCTGAGTTCATTCCTGAAATGGAAGTTAAATGAATGATAGTACAAACAAATAATTTAAAAACGAACATGAAATTAAACAAATTCTTCAAATTAAACATTTGTCAATTGAGTAATTTGATTTAGATTTATTTTGTATAGACATTTAGAATTTAGCATCTTTGAACTGTCATATACAGGCCTTGAACATGTGTTAAGTTTTAAAATACTAGTTCACCAAGGGACAAATACACATAACTTAACTATCCCAACTCAACTTGCAGAAACAAGCAGGCAAGTATAGATTTGTTTTGCCAGTCTGATATTATTTGCTGCTGCAGATTTTAGTTTAGGATAAAAGGGATTGCTTACAGACTTTAAAAGATGATAACAGCATGCACTTAATGGAATGCTAAGTGCCTTTAGGGATAGCCTTGGGCAAATGAGTCATTACATATTTGATCTTATTCTATGTACTTTTATTAACAAAAATAAATTGTCTGCTGAGATAAAGGATTCTAACTTGTTAAAAATGTAGTCTTCTAGACACATGAACAAGAACAATGACTTGCCATCACACTGTTGTTATGTTGTGTCTTTGGTCATGGCATGTGCTACATGTTCATTGTCATGTTGTTGTTTTAACTTTTATCATATTCACATATTTAATAGTTATATTCTGGTATATCTGTACTGTTTCCTTTCGTTGTTGTTGATATGAACAATCCACTGACATATCCGCGGCACAACGCCAAATCTGACACCAACGTTAACAATCAGAAGTGCTAAAAATAGTGTAAAGAAAGTTGCATACCCTGTGAATCTCCACCGCTAGTGAATACACCGACAGATTTTCCAGCAAAACTTCCAGGTGCAATCGCCTCTCCCTCCTTTCCAGGGACAACAGACACGCTGTCCTTTCTGTCCATTAACGGACGCGGGGAAGATGGATCCGCCATTCTGACTGTTGAGTACTGTTTCTCTGTTAGAAATGATGCTGAAGTTTATTCTGCAGCAAAACGCGACCTTCAAGAAGCGTCCTTGACACTGCTGGTTCCAGGGCAGACAGTGCACATTGATTAGTAAACAGGAAACCAATCATGTGAATAGACTGTGTATCGTGTCGTCGGTAAATGACGGAAAGCACGTAAACTCAGCAAACTGTCCAAATGCTGCAATGCTGATTAAAGTTACACGACTCTAAACATAAATCTACGTATTGACATGCATGTCTCGCCAGATTATGTTGTTCTTCTTATAAATGCTCATAGTTGTATCATCAACATCGTTGTCGTCGTCATGCAGCAGCATTAAATATGTAACCAAACACTAAATAACTGGCATATGCTAGCGTGAGGGGGAGATGATCTTAGTTCTTTTTGTGAAGCACGAGGAGGTAACCGTATATATTATATAGTAGATAGAACACACCAACTGAACATGTTTCTAGTTATACTACTCATTGTACATAGTGGGGAATATGATTGTTTAAATAATCCATAATTCTTGGAGTTATATCTTCGAATAATGGCAAACCCCTGCTGGGGACATAAATTGTGAAACACTACAATTTATTTACGATTGCTGGTAAACTTTGTTTGATTTATTAAATTCAATATCGTAAATATAGATATCCTATTGGCAATAATTTGTATTATATTCTCGCATTTGGAAGTCTATCTGTACGCGTGTATGAATACTCTGGTGTATATAGTTGTTTTGTTCGAGTTGTAGTGATATGGTGCACTTTTTGATCTATTCGATACCAGGTACTAAACGTCGCACAGATTCCCACAGTTCGATTGATCAAGTCGTCTAGATATTTCTATGTATAAACGTAGATTTGTAAATCAGGCAAGCGCGTGTATTAACAGATGGTCTGTTTCTATCTCAATCATTTAAACACTTAAGTCTAAAACATATCGCAGTTGACGCATATCTGAGTCTTTTATACTTACATTGTAGTGACAATGATGCTAACTCAGAGGTTGCTATGGAGACTAAACCTTGCACTTATCACACTTTGACAGTAACGAACTGCCCTTTAAGTAACTCTCACACTGTAACAGTATCAAGTTACTGGTTTCAAAACGCACTGTGGTTTTCGTCAATTACTGATGATAAAGAGAACAACGCTGCTGCCAAATGGTCTGTTTATTTGTACTATCGGACGTGTTTCGACATTTGTTTCGACTCCGTATCTTTCGAAATTTGTAAATTGTACATTTTTAGATAACTATATTATTAACTTATTTCAGAGGGGGTACGGTAAGTAGTATACTAAGTCTATTGATAGGGTCCATATTATATAACCGGTAAAGCATACTGAGATATTCAGGGAAACGGAGAACGAATCATGTGAATAGTGTTCAACACAAATTGATTGCAAACATAAATAAGGTTTTCATAACACATTCAAAATATTACACAGATTCTACCGAGAGTCGCCTTAGCTATATATGTAATTTGTCTTCAACTAGTCAGTGCCTAGCTGGACATAGAACAATGTACAGTATGTATGTGGAATATGGAGAGTTGACGGGTGCACATTGTTTTATTTCAACGTGTTAAATAAAGGTACAGGTAACTCGCGTACATACCATTGTTACCATACGCGTATATACTGTACGTGGCGTGCAACATTAGCTGATATGCATTGAAAATATATAACCTATATGATAAAGGAGTATTTTAAAAGAGAATTTACACATATGTATGTAATTATTTAATACACGCCTACGTCCGTACACAACCACTGATCGACACTCTCCAATATTAAATAGACCTTAATTTCCTATGACCTGGAAGCTTTCCCAACTCTTTAGTTTTAATATATGCGTTCCATATAACGAGTCGCTTGTTCGATAAGCCTTTTATTATTGACTTATGTATTTATATCATGTTGTCAAACTATATCCGATCAGACATTCTGTTTTCGCCATTTTTCATGAAATGCGTTTTATCCACCTTTATCCTTTTTTTCTGTAGTTTATCTTTCTTTGGATAAACGGAAAACCAGTCAAACAAATAGTCCCCGGAAAGCCGTGAAATAGTGCCCAAAGATGTTGAACAAATCTCTGTTATTTCCACTATAATATAATAATTGAGGTTACGTTTTTGTTTTAAATACTAATATAACTTTATGTTAAGAATTAAATGGTTGTTTTGTTGCACACTTCATTTTGAACTGCGGACTCGGCTCGATGCGGAAAGTGTAAACCGGTCAACTTCCTTTTTCTCAACAACGTGAAACAGCAGCCATGAGGTCTGTAACTCGGGTGTTGAATTTTGTTAAATACTCGTTCAGTATGCACTGTTTTATTAGCATACTATTATCCCCTGAATTCAGAAGTTGAAATAGTGTCATATTAAACGTTTAGGCGTGGTGTTCACCGCGCTATCAAGCGAAACTATCGATTGTCGCAGTTGAGCATTGCGTTCACAATTGTGCGAGTTGTTTGCAGCGATCATAAACACATTCAATTCAAATAGTAATGTTTATTGATGCCTTCTATTCATACATTATATTAAAATCAAGTTTTCGTTACTGACAATGTGCATTGACGTTTTGGAACTCTTTATTTTAATACTAAAAAGTGTGGTACATTTCGGACGTCACATTCGGATACGAATGAAGTCTCAAATCGTGTCATTTGACAAATCATGGCAATGGTTTCACTCTGCTAATGTGCTATTTCACATGTGGTCATGCTCCAAATTTTATCCTTTTTCAGCACGCTCAGGTTGCAGAAACGATTGGCTTCAGCCGTACTAAAATGCGGCAAGAACAAAGTCTGGTTGGATCCCAATGAGACCAATGAAATTGCCAATGCTAACTCACGTAAGATATCATCATAAATTTTCATTAAATTGTCGTTTCTTTTCGACATCATCCAAAGTTTACAGGAATTTAATAACAGTTCAGTAAGATCATTGGTGATTTCATCAGTTATGAAACTGCACAGAAGGTTGGCATGTGGCTGCGTTTTAGTAAATTTACGAAAACACTCCGAAGAGGAGAAAAAAGTTCATGAAAGTTCCAAAAGAGGAGAAAACTAAAGAGATGTGGCTAAGGCAATTAAAGAAATTCAATAGAAGAACTCTGGGTTAAAGCTCATTTGTTCTTCTTATTGAAGTTCTTTAAAAGACATGTTTATTTAACTTTTACAGGACAAAACATCCGTAAGCTGGTTAAAGATGGTCTCATCATCAGAAAGCCAGTTGCTGTACACTCTAGGGCTAGAGTACGCAAAAACATGATTGCCAGAAGGAAGGGCCGTCACATGGGCCACGGTTAGTAGAAACTGTCCATAGATTGTATATTAAGAAATAGCATAATCATTAAAATATTATTTCTACCAATTAACACAGCCTGCAATGTGGCCAAACAGATTTCTTTAAATGTTAATGAGTATTACAGTATTTCTGCATCCAGAGTAATTAACAAAACTACTGCATCTTTAATGGTAACAGTGCCCCAGATAAGAATTGATGTAATAGGATATTTAACTCCCTAATTTTTAATTAATAGAGTGAAATCGAAACTTAAAGTTTTCTGATTGTTTTCACTCTCATAATTTGAAGTAATAAGAGTGAAAACCTACTTTTGATAGCAAATTGATATATGCATACATGCAGTAATGAATATGATTCATACTGTTAACAGTCATGGATCACATGAAGTAAAGTCTTTTGTAAAGGCTTGATTATTTT
>ENA-OREC01000273-OREC01000273.1-marine-metagenome-genome-assembly--contig:-NODE-273-length-17839-cov-12.747776_pt1 | contig 17839 bp, 3 predicted proteins | sample MGYA00248626_ERZ508543 | MGnify/ENA primary metagenome ERZ508543 (study PRJEB26211, sample SAMN05518279) | marine metagenome | isolation source: Puget Sound, Washington, USA | host: Bankia setacea...
GTCACAAACCACGATGTCAGACGTGCTTATAACTATGTCACAAACCACGATGTCAGACGTGCTTATAACTATGTCACGTCTCCCGCTCACAAACAAGTAGCAAACAATTTGTTAGCACATCAAAGGTAAGCTTATTGAATATTATGCATGATTAATGATGGTGTTTGGTCGGTTTATGTAGTTTCAACTTCCAGGCAACAGTTATGGATAAGAACCATCTCTGTGGACAAATGAGCAGGACAAAGGTCAAAAGTCCAGTAAAATATTTAAAGCCTGGGTTCAATTACCCCTATCTATATCGTTAAACTCCATCATTTACACCCCAAACTGTTGACTAAGTTCAATTTGTAAGTAAAACATTTCGATCAATGCTCATGCTGTTATTCCTTCTTTTCTTGCCAAGGTTCATTTCTCGTAATTGTTTTCTCTTCAAGTCTATTTTTGCTATGTTTTCGGTAAGGGAATATTTTTTATCAGATTTTCATAAGTTGTCTAAATCCAAACGTTCACGAAAGAATAATGTGCATCTAAAATCACTGATACCACGGTACTATCCATGTTCCCAACCTATGTGAGCTATTACCCTGTTTCCTAGCTCTGTCATATGTTGTAATTATTCACCTTCCAAGCCCATCAGCCCTGTAAGAGGTAACAGTAAAATGGTTCTAAATGCCATGGAATAGAATAGCAAATACAACTTTTTCACATTTACCCCATGACTTACATTAAGTTGTTCATTCACACTTGAAACGTGAGGCATAAATGAAATGGAACTTCTCTTCTCATTTTTTTCTCTGTATAGCAACAGCTATAACACATAATTACCATAGAAGCTTAACAGGTTAGGATTTTGTCTAAAATAACACATATTGTCTAGTTAATGATGTCATTCATCAAGGTACATGCTAAAATGTTCAATAATTACCTCCCTTGTACTTTAAAATATGCTAAAATGTTCAATAATTACCTCTCTTTGAATTTAAACAATGCTAAAATGTTCTATTATTACCTCCCTTTTAATTGAAACTCTTGTTATCAGATAGCACAATTACAGTACTGTATTTCAAAAAGGAGCACCCAACTAATGTAAATGATTCTCAATTTTTGTGCAGGGTTATAAAACTGAAATATTACTGCTTTTTAAGAGCATTACTTGTATCAAATTCTAAAATAGCAGGGCTCAACAAACCCGACGTCCGGCACAAGTGACTTTCACGGTCGAACAAGTGACTAGTGAGCATAAGTCTGTCAACTTGGTTTGAGTAATTGCGACAACACAATAATTTCACCAAATAACCCTTGATTGCATGGGTGAAAGTGTTCTGTATAACCAAGGAATTCTGTATTTTCAGCCTACTCTAAGGTCACTTTTCCAATCCATGTAAAACCGGTGAGATTTCTGGTAGGAGGGTGCAAGGTTGACAATACACAAGTTGTGTACATTTTGCACCGCCCGCTACTCACTGCGTGTCTAACTCCTCAGTAACTTGATGACATTTATTAGAGCTGCTGCTTATACTCTCTGTATAGTGCATATTGGCACCATTCTTTATAAATCAGAGCGAAGAAATCACAAATCGCTTGTCCAACAGCATCAATAACACCATAAACTTATCTCTCCGAAAAGTGGAATTTAAAAGATGATCATGGTTACCGACAATTGAGTAAAAATAGGATGGTTCACGGCAACCTTTCGGCTACAGATTTGTTTGCCAACCCACTATTTGGATTGTTTTAACTATTAATTTTCAAACCTTATAAATAAGTACTATCAGCCAAGTAAAAGAAATTATCTCGCTAGTGTTTTATAATAATGTTATCACAAAGAAAAATGCTTTATTTTTTCGGCGATCACGACCTCTTCATTTTCCCGCAAAAAACACACGTGGTCGAACAGATCGAGAAAATCACGGCAATCCTTACACACACTTGAAAGCTTCGGTATCCATTATAACGACTGAGTAGCCTTCAAAACAAACAGTTTCTGTATAAAAGAAAAACAAGTTCAACTTATTACCACTAAGCTTTCGATGAACGGACTGGAAAATAAATTTGGTGAGCCCAAAATAGGTTTAGTTACACGATCATTCTAAGCATAAACAGGTGTTACTTGTTTGTTAAGTCCTCAATAAATTGAAACCCTTGCTTGGACATTAAGAGACCTTGTATGACCAGAACAGCTTCTAAAGTTTGGTGATGTAACTGTTGTTGTAGACTCATAATGACTTCCAAGTAACAATAAGTACACCAATGTTATATACCACAATGCCAACACTGTCCAAACTAGGCCAATCAGAGTTCAATATGCCGAAACGACCTTGATTGCCATTTGTTTCTTACCTGTCCAATTATTGAGACAATGGCCGCTAAATGTATGAGTCTTGTTGTTCCAAACCTCTCTAACAACACAAGTAATAAAAACACCTATTCATTGCTGTAATTTGGCTTCACTTTCAGAGAGATATCGAAGCAGCAAAAGTTATGAAACTGTTTGGTTTGGATCAACTTGAAGTCATAACTTGAGAGGTGAATGCGAAAGGTTTCTATCGGCTTCTTTATACAGTAGCATTTAGAGCCCTTTTGCATTCTTCCCATCAAGTTATTACAAGTCGTAAAATACATCTGAAATAGACTCAAAACATCTAATTAAACATCAAACTCTCATGCTCCGTGGGTAAATCCATTCTTTCCTTTATAACATTGCTCTCACCTGGCTGTAGAGAATTTATTGAGAGAGGTCTTAAAGTTGCAACACAGGCGCAGCCATAAAGCTTTAAAATTTGGAACACTGTCAAAATTTTAAGCCCCCAGATTCAACTTTTAACAAAACCACAAAAAACAAAACACATGGCGGATACAAACACAGCTCAGAAAAATTGTTGAAAACCTCACAAAAACAGCCACTGGCTTGTTCATATGTGACTTTGAGGAAGAAAAGGGATCTAAAGTTGGAGCCAGTCCAAGAACAATGGTTCCAGTTAATGAAATATTTCATCCTGGAAGATGGGTAGGGGAGCAAATATTTGAGTAATTTCCTTGAGCTAATTGGTTACATAAATTCATCAGGTAAAGCCAAACATCAGGTCTCCAATTTTCACTGACTATCAGACCCTATCTTCTTCAAAAACCTCTACCCCACCTCACACAGAACTCTGTCTCCACCCTACCGTTTTTTAAATTAATCATTCATAGGCTGTTATTCAATGTATGCAAGAACTTTCACCTTGAAACATTATAACACACTCAGCATTTCTCTCTGTTAAAAACCCTCCAAGATCATGAGCCTCCTAGTGTGCCTTAGTTACATTATCCAAGCCAATATCGGTAACGGTGGTGTGAAAGAATGCTTCAAGTTCAAAGATGTATAACACTACTTCTACACCTCTGTTGTTATTACACCTAGGGTATAAATAAAATACACAGCGCCACTAATACAAAACACATAACAGTAAAATACACAGCACCACTAATACAACACACATAACAGTAATACATAACAGTAAACCCTACCTTCATAGCATGCATGCTGCAGTTTTTACAACCAATTAATGTAAATAATTGATTCTGTTTTGATTAAACAATTCTCTTTTATCATCCAGTATTTATCGATTTTCTCCGTTTTGTTGTTGATTTATTGTTATACAATGTAGCTTCTGTTGTTATTGTTTATTCTACCCACAATGCAATTCAAATTTGTACATCAGGCTAATAACCTATAATTAGAAAAAAATGGAAAAGTGGCATTTACAGCTATCTGTTGTCTGTGACACTATTGTATACTAAAGAATTGAATGACGACCTGTTTGCATTCATGCGATATGAACGCGATTGGTGACGTTGCAAATACATGAAGCGTTTGCTAAATTTGCAAGTGTCAACAATCGCGTTCATATCGCATAAACGCAAACAGGTCGTCAATGAATATTTATATTTACATTTTGCCACAAAATCTATGTAAAATGCAAGTTTTTAACTTAGTTTTTGATAGTCAAATCCTTCCATAAACTTCATTACCGGCTCTGTAAATCATGTTTGGAACGGCCATCAGACGATTCACAGCTGTTATGTTTAAAAATAGTCCTAATAATAGTTATTCAAATTAAAAAAACATAATATTAAACAATATTAAATTATTTTCATTAGTTTAAGGGAGACCACTGCAATCATAGTGCAATGACAATCGAGTCTATATAAAGTAGAGAGTCTAATCGTGGCTATTTATAGGTTTACAGTATCGTGTATGGGTCAGCCTGATGGGCTGTGTTTACACTCTTTACACAGTGGCATATTTGGAGTTTTAAGCGATGTTTGGAGCGTATGTACGATTTAAATGAAACCGACGGCAGCATTTAAGGAAGTCTTCGGATAATTAGAAGCAACCCCTAATCCTTGAACAGTAGTGGATTATCGGAAATATGATGTGAATTATGACTGTCATCATTCATCATAAAGGAGGATACTGGAATTGTGCAATAAGGATTATCATGATTTTTGAAAGTTTAACAGCCTGAGGAATACTCTTACAGTCGGTCAAATATGAGTCTTTCTTCGTGCTTGAAAGACTTTCATGCAAAATGAACCGCAATTTATTTTGTACAGAGCTCAACGGACGAATGTAAATATTCACAATTGGCCACGTTCAGATAGATTAAAGAGTGGTACAAAAGGGAGATAAATTGTGTCCTAAACTGGAAAATGCATAAAACAAAATGTTTTGTCTTATTGTTGTTTGAAGTGTAAGTGAGGTTAAAAAATGTAACAAATACAAACAGTATTAAACAACAAGTGTGTAGTTGGTGGGAAAGAATACTTTATGGAAATCTATATGGAACAGACATTGTCTTTAAAGCATCTAATTTACCTTTTATCTTGTACTTTAAATTTATAATGCAGATCAAACCATTAATAATTATAATAAGTCTTGGTAAATATTGTTAAAAGCAAGTAAACTTAAAATGCAAAAGAAGTGCTGCCATTACGCGAAAGATTGATATATTTTCTTCACTTATTTCCTTAATATTTTCTGTTAATTAAGTTTCTTTTTCAAAGTTACTTTCTGAAAACAAAGAACTTTTAATAGTCCATTGTAATTATGTCTAGAAAACCCCAATGAGCAGAACAAAAACAAAATGACTTTGTGCATTAGCACTTTAATAGTGTGCATACAAATTCAGACAAGTTTGAAAATTAGTTAATAATAATGATTACAGATAGACATTTCATTGGTGTTTTGTTTTGCTTTTGCTGTGTTGCTTTTCCTTGGAACTTCTATCTGCTTTCATTTTTTGTTCTTCATGCATTTTCACCCAGCTCTTAAATGTAAATGAGCTGTTAAACAATTCAACCCACACTTTCATACGCTGGTCTTCTTTTATCCACTATTTTCTAAGCCTGCCAAATTCATATACCAAATTCCAGCGTGACAAAAAAAGCCAACTAAACTCATCCGTTCCCAAAAGGAAGAGACCAAAAAACAGAAGAGACCAAAAAACAGAAGAGACCAAAAAGTGTTAATAAGATTCTTAACCTTCCACTAGTTCTATGAAGAGCGCAGAAATAATTGGGCCAAAAATGCACGACTGTTATCATCTCGTAACAGAGGGGCCAAAAATGGGACTCAAGAATTCCAAAAATTATGAGATATCATACATTAAATTACAAAAACTTCACAGTGAATACTTTAGGTTTAGAACAGGTTACAACATTCATAAGAGACTATTCTTTACCCACATATAAAACAAGAGCAATATTATTATTTCTCACACTTATCAGCCATATGCAAAAAAGCAAAGCAAACAACAGAGAATGCAATTTAGCTAAACCTCTTTCTTACTACAACAACACAAGTTTGTATATCTAACAGTGCAAGCAAAAGTGTTTTAAATATGTTATTGAATAAAGAAGCAGATAGAACCATTTCGCATTCACTCCTCGATATTGTCTCAAAGCATTCAGCAGTTCTAGAACAATCACAGAAAACAATGTCTGGACTTGTACGCCCCTTGTTAACACAATGTCATACAACATGAGTACCCTTTGTTTTCCTTTCTTATTCCCCAATCGTAAAAACTTATAGTACAAACGGGAGATTTAGCCTGGTTGACTCAACAGAAAAAAATACAAGGGCCTTGATATTGTTATCTGATAAATGGGAGAGAAAATTACTTAAATAAGTTTCTCTGGTGGGATTCTCGGATTCTAAGACTGATACGGCCTCTAACGAAGAATGCCATGTAGGAAAACAAAAGACAAAGGGTCTCTGGTACAACAGCACTTGTTCTCTCCTCTAAAATAGCTTTCTAACAACTGCCACGAACATCTAATCATCATCTCTTATCACAGAAAAAACAAACAAGAGACCACTTGTCAGACACAAACAATTACTGCTTATTAAATTATTACCCCACCCACCTATAAGTAAAACAAACTATGGTAAGACAAAAAACGCTTTTCCGATTCCATTAGTTTTTTCATGACATGATTTAATTAATTTGTTGAAGAGTTACACGATTTCTATTGGTTACACCTAAGATAAATAAGTTTTAATAATTTAATACCCCCATTGTTTATTTCTCAACTTTCGACTCTTTCTTTACTTTGGTTATAAATAGGGTTTGTGCGGGCGTAACTTTGCAAGAGTTCTAAGTTCTGTTTAATAATGGAGCAGATTGTAGTGAGCCTTGCACATTGTACACACAACCCAGAGAGCGCCCAGAATAAAATGCAGCTTAACAATATATGGATGCACATTTTGCCACGATTTTATTTTTTTAAAAACACTAATCGTCCTGCATTATTATTAGGTATGGCAAAAACAAAAATGTATTGCAGGTTTCAACATTTCCACTTGCCCTACACCTGTTAGGGGTTTCCACTTGCCCTACACCTGTTAGGGGTTTCCACTTGCCCTACACCTGTTGGGGGATTATTAGGACATGTGGAATGTGAGTTCCCTGATGTAGTAAATCATTTATGACACCATTACAGATAATATAAAGCCAAATTATCCTCAAAACTCTTTCCTTGCTCTTACTAATATGCAGTTTAAAATAAATCGCTATAAAGTACTTAAAATGCATAATTTCATTTGTATCAAGGACTTGCAGTTATCTTCTTTTTATTTTGATTTAGTGTTAAAACAAAGACTGTAATAATCTTCTCGGAACTGATTTGCCGATATTAATACTGTGCTACTAAAACTTTGGAAAACTTTCCCATGATAACTATGTGGATCGAGGAAGAATTCTAAACTTGGTTCATGTCAGACACTATAACGGGATACATTAATCTAAAGATGCCTTCACCATAATATTCCAGGGAACCTTTGATAGTTTTCAATTAAACGAGACCTAATTGATTAGCTAACCTTAATTTACTGGCACTGCTGAACCATTACGTTTAAGCACCCATCGCCAAACTGAGATATCTATCAATAATACAGTATGTAGAATTTCACAACTTAATACACTTTTGCATCAGTTCTCTCAGCCAGTGTGCAAGTTACTGATTTTGTCTGTTAGAATCATTTCTCACAGTGGTAAAGAAGATTCTATATCTGTTATTCTGTATTGGTTTGCATTGATTAACTATAAAAGGAATGTTTCTGATTTAAACTGAGGAGATATCCCCAGAGAGATGGTTTCTACTGTAGACACAGAGTTTGTTGGTGAAGGATTTTATTTCTGGCTGAATTTGATGTGCTGCAGTCTTTTTTGAGTTGTGAGAGATTCTATCTAATGTTGATAAAAGTTATTGAAGCTAAATAAGACCACCCCAAATTAAGACCACTATTGGGAGGTTTGAACACCCTTACTTTCCTTTTTTTATTCAGTTGGTGTTATCAAAACGTTTCATTAGGAGACACATTCGAATTGCCTTATGAGTCACCATCTTAGTTAAAAGTTTTGCTGCATACTTTTATTCAAATCTCAATGGATTCAGGTTTTGTGGAAAGTGTTCTCTTAATATAAGTAGAGTGTCATATTGTTTTAAATAACAGTAAAACAAGCCAAAATAAATGATTGACAAGACAACACGCTTTTACAGTCCAATGTATGTAGTTTTGTATTGAACAGAACAAACACAGGAAAGAACTGGTCGATCAGTCTCTGACACAAGGTGGGCGTGCAATGACAGAGAGTCCAATGGTTTGCGGAAAGACACAACTACTAAATGCCAGTGCCGAGTGAAAGGTTTATACACAACAATTATCTCCCCATCTTAACAGTATGTTCTCATCTTGGAGGCCGATTGCACTCATTATTCCTGTCTTCTGTTGTTACTGGTCTGGAAGACTCACGACAAAACTGAGTGTTATTATCTCTTTTGCTTTCATCTTAGACGATGGTCATTTGACATTATCACACTAGATAAAATGGTGTATTTGGTGTTATTTTTGTCATGTTCGCTTTGCAAATTGTTTGGTCAACCTTCCTGAAACATCTTTTTGGATTTACAAATTGTTTGATCAACCTTCCTGAAACACTTTTTTGTCTTTACAAATTGTTTGGTCAACCTTCCTGAAAACACCTTTTTTGGCTTTACAAGTTGTTTGGTCAACCTTCCTGAAACACTTTTTTGGCTTTACAAATGGTTTGATCAACCTTCCTGAAACACGTTTTTTAACTTTATTCTTTTACTTTCCTTGTGCATACTTTTTCTGCTTCAAAAAGGAATTAAATACTTGGTGTAATACTAAATGGTATTATTAAATGGTCTACAATAATAACGGCCTTTACTGTAGAATAGACAAAATACACTGTGTGATGCGTTCAGATCAGAGCAGGGGACTTCTTTGAACTTATTTGCTAAACAATATGGTTTTAAATTCATATTTGACCTTAAAGACAACAAAGAAACCTGGAGGCTAATCCATTTAATTGAAACCTTGTTAACAAATGTCAAAATCATAATTGTTTTCAATAAAATGTTAATAGTGAGGGTGTTGTTGTTGTTGTTGTTGTTGTTGTTGTATCTGTATTTTATTGGACTTCTTCTCCACTTTATTCATCCAAGCGTTTGTTGATTAAAGTTCAGCTTACAAATAACAAATTAACATGATTGGCAGTTATTAAGGACTGAGGACGGCTATTAAAACCAACAATGTTAGGTTCTCATGCTACACCACTAAACCACTACTAAAACAAATTCACATAATAAGGTAAAACCTCTCTTGGACAAACCTGTGAGTCCATGGTCCACTCAGAAACATTTCCCGTTCCATCTATATTCCTACAGTTAGTTACTCCAGACTATAATTCAAAGCCTCTCCATGACTTACAGAAAACAATCTCACAATCACCTGACATTTCTACTAGACAAACGAGAAACTTTAACCTTTTCTAAAGTACAATACAATGGCTGCATGCAAACTTCTGTTTTTAAACATTATGTCACTGAAATGTTTACAAACACAGTTTCACATACCGGTACATTCTGAGTTATATGTTTGACAATCTTAATCTCAACTCTCCTGGTGAACGTTCTAGGAAATTGGTAGTCATGAAAATTGCCATGCTATAGAACAGTCAAGGTCATTATCAGTTTAAGGTTTATGTAGCCTCGATTTTGAGTGTTAGACTGGGAATATAAGGGCTTTATTGAATGATACACAAAGAACGGAGTGTTTATGCATCCAGACTGTGTCACACAAAAACATGCAGGTAATTCTAATCTCTTTACCACACATACACGCATTTGAACGCACATATCGGTTTCCTAATAAATATGCACATAATTGCCTGCAACTCTCCATCGTTGTTTGTTTATCTAAAGAAATAAATATCTTGGTGTGATGTAATTATCATACATATAATCATATATTTTAAGAGGGAATATAAATTGTTCACTCCATAATATTATAGCCTTTACATCAACTGTAGATTTTTGGTGAAACAAATCAATGAATAGAACCAACAAAACAATTGGTAGGTCTTTAAGCTTGGGTAGCGAACTCCATTAAAAACTGTTCCACCTTTTTATGTCCAACCAGACCTTGAGATAAATACTATTTCCAACTCTGTTCTCAAGAGTAAACTCAATATGACATGAACATTTGAACACTTACTCTACGCTTTTAACACTTGTTTGTTACATCTTTCTCAGGTGAATATTAGATTTATGATTCGAGGCTCTAGCGTGTTCTTCATTGATGGCATTTTTACGACTTTATAACCTTCAAATTAGAGAACTCCCTGGCTTATCAGCACCCCTGGGGATTCACCAAACTCATCTACAGCAGGTGAGAACAATGCTGGACCAAGGCCATTGACTCAAGTAAAAATTACAACTGATGAATGGCAAACTGTATGCTAATGTTTGATAGTGGCATACAAAATTATAACTAGTCTAGAGGGAACATGTAAATCTTGTGGAAATAGTTGACATTATGTAAGCCAAAACATTTAGATCAGTGTGTATTTTAACCTACCATGGTTTAGAAAAGAAAATATAGCAGTAAAAAATATCATTTTATGTAGACTTGAATGTTGCTGTTTTAATTATACTACATAAACTTTGATGTCCCTAAGGATGTGAAAATGTCCCCTCATTTTTGAATACTATAGGCAGAACACTGGTACTCTATTCAAAATGTCTGTTTTCCATGTAATAATGAACCTGGGATCAAACCTTAATCCCAGCAACTCAAAACTGGGCGTCTACAATGAAAACGTTACCCAGTATTAACACCAACAGTAATAGTTTTATGTTTTTTCTAAACTTCCCTATTTCAAGCTGAATATTACAAGCATATAACATGGGGTGAGAGTGAACAGGTGCTTTTAGTACATGTACTGATGAATAAAGAAACAAGAACAGGGATTACCTTTCACAAACTACTCTCATTAACAATATCTAAGAACAATTGTTTGTACATTCCAAGCACTGTATAACATATCAACTGCATGTATCATCAATTCATCTCTCTACAACTTCATATTAGTGGGCTTTGAAGGATTTTACTTCAAATACCAATGAGTGCACCTCCTGAGTATATAGATTACTGGCTCCTTGAAGATATTCCTAACAACATCCTTCATCGCTATAGTAATGTACTTTAAAATCCCTTTACTTTGTGGAACACTAATTTTCTTAGTTGACTAAAATATTTAGTAATACACCAACATCTAGAAAATTTAATATTTGCAAAAAAATATATAACAGCAAAACCTTCAATTTTCGTGCTCACAAAATATACGCCCACAAAAATATACGCCCACAAAATATATAATATGAAAGTTCCTAGTAAGTAATTAAGTTTGATTATTTTTCTCCTGAAATGGATTATATTACTTAGCTTCATACAATGCTTTATTTTTACTGCATGTTTTTACAATATGAACATATCGAGGGGGGTGAATGCGAAATGGTTTAATCTGCTTCTCGGTACAATAGCAGAGAGTGCCAATTAGAATATTTTTGCATTCATCCCCAACCCTGAGGCCCCCTGATATTATGTTGCAGTAAGTTTATTTGGATAAGCTTTGCCCTGATTGTCTGTATATCCCTCATATTACACTGCTTTACTGTGAGTGCATTAAACACAATAGAAAACAACATGGAAGCTTTAATAGCAGATCATGACTAGAAAAATGATTATTGGCAATTTACCTGAACCGCTTGCCAAGTACATTTTTATTATTAATCCTCCGTGTTGTAAGAGCCCCTTCATATTTATATTGTATAACAAGCCTTTTAGCATTGAATTGAAGGGCAAGCAAAAAAAAATACAACATTTATTATCGGTATTGAATCTACAATTTCTCCTTTACTATTGAACCAACTATCTGTTACTACTACGGTTTATTTTGGTTCATCAGCACTTAGACAAACGAGGATGTTATAGTGGCGTTTGGTGTATAGTTGATTGTTGTGCAACCGCATTGTACAAAGATGCAACAATCCAAATCGATATCGATTCACCACAGAAGCCTTTTATTGTGCCGGCGAAAAACGGTGGAAAAAACGCAATTACTTCCAACACAAACATCAAACCGGTTCCCCGGAAAAAATCAAATGGTACGAACATAAGCTTCCACATCTAACTGATGATTAGTTCTGCCATCTCTGTAAAGTTCTGTGAATAATTTATAAGTGTCGACCCACGAGTGTTTTATACTTGGTAACAACAGAACATTTTTCTTTATTTTCTCTTATTTCTCGCCCTGTTCATCACATCGCGCAGTTCTGTAACATAGGATCCCACCTAGCTCTCATGAAAAACTACTGCAATAGTATAATGTGGCCTTCATGCAGTCGGAGAATCCCAAAATAGATGGCTCTGTACGTTATTCAATATTTCTAACAACTATACCCCTGTCCAACAAGTCTAATAACATTTATACTACAAGAGAGCTCAACAGTTCCACATCGCTTGACTGGTTGTTAGGTATGAAACTGGTATTTTACATCAAAAGGACCTTTTGAAAAAGAGACATAAATTCACAACTTTATATTTAGCTATTAGTTTAAGATCTCATTTTGATATAATACCTTCACAATTTTGTGTGAGGCCCCAAAAGGGTGGTTATGAAAGTGAGTGGACTGGTTATGAAAGTGGGTGGACTGGTTATGAAAGTGGGTGGACCGGTCATGATTGTGGTTGGACCGGTTATGATTGTGGTTGGACTGGTAACGATAGTGGTTGAACTGGTCAGGATAGTGGTTGGACCAGTAATGATTGTGGTTGGGCCAGTAATGATTGTGGTTGGGCTCAGGTATTGATGGTGGATGGACTGGTCATGAAAGTGGATGGACTGGTCATGAAAGTGGGTAGACTGGTCATGAAAGCGGGTGGACCGATATGAAAGTAGTTCTATAATTCGGAGGGTTTCTAACAGCAGAAATTCAATGCACCAACAAGAATGAGATAAATTATAAAGAATGCATTATATCTTTAACTCTGGTATCGGACATTTCAATTAACGACCAAACACTTGTCAAACTATACATCCATCTTTAAAAGTGACCTACCAATTAACTCATGTATTCACTATTCTATTGAGCAGAGTAATTTTGTACACATCATCCACTCACATCTGCTAACATGACAAATTGACCTACACATGTGATCTAATTAGGGACAGCTTATTAACTGATTATTGACGGATAATCGTAAAGGTCATAGGCCAAAATGATCTCCAACATACTAACTGGCTCATTAGAGAACTGCATGGTGAATACTAAGTGAATGCTAATCATGGGCTGGATATTTCTAACATAAATTGGGGACTAAGTCAGGGAAATACAAGGAAATGTTTAAATAATTTAATTGAAAAACACTATTATACATGTAGTAGCAAATCTATTTTTGATCATATTTGAAGGGGAAAGGGTGTGTCATATTTATTTAAAAATACTGGCTAGAAATGAAATTTATCGTGACAAAATATCACAAAAATCCATAATGAGGTCTTAATAAAATTAAAAAAAGATTCAAAATTAAATGTTATTGACCTTAACAGAAAAAAGCTAGGAAATTCAAAATCAAATTGATCTCAACAAAAGTATCAAACAGAAAAACAATTGAGGTTGTACAATCAAATTGTAAGTTGTCATTTCATTGCCGCAGTATAATAAATGTGCTCACTGGCTTTCTTTGAATTTCATCTTTTCAGCATGGGAATATAGAACTTGGGCTAATGTTTAAAAATCCTTATGTAACTGTATACAAGCGTATAGACAGATGTTATAAACAGTATGTGATGCTGCAATAATACATTTGGACACAAGGAGTGAGCGATAAGTTCCTACATCTTATTCACAGATCTTCCGAAACTATCCCATTCTTAGAAATATTGTTGACCTGAAACATTTGTCCTCTATGCTGTGGTAAATTGGCTGGAGCATCAGATTCTGACCTCCAGGGGATTGTGCTACCGGTATATGGAAACAGTGAGTCAGTTTTACATGCCAGCCAACACTGCAGCCTCATCCATCTGGACACAGGACAAGTATACTGGCTGGACACCAAACCAACAAACAAAATCCAATAACTTTTGTATGGTGGGAGAATGCCCTGAGGTTTTCATGTATAGAACCATAGCAGTGGCAGACAATCACAAAATTCATGCTTATGTCCTGCCCATAAATGAGGATGGTAAATATATGATACAATACAGAACAGGGTTTAAAGTACACAATCCTAAATGTACAAGAAAATGAATACAGAACAGTTTTTAAACAATTTCTGTCTTCCTGAAAAAAAACTATATGTTAATACAATATATGACAAGTGGAATTTTTTAGTGCTTGACTCACCATTAACAATAAGAGGTAGTTCCCAAAACGACGGAAGGACAAAAGGTGTCATAAGAGTTCAGTTTATTTGTCATACTAAGTGTTTATGTTACAGATCATTTCTACCATATTTGTTATAATAAATATGAAACCAGTTTATAATATGTTGTGGGGTACTGATTGTCCTGAATTTATAATAAGTGGGTCAGCTGAACATCGAACTTGAAGACCAATAAATAAAAGATTTAAGTCAAATGTTCATGTGTAAAATTTAATCAAAGCTCAATGTACTGAAATCTACAATTTTAAGTCAGATGCCCAAATGGTATTTAACCACCAATTTGTATACCTACGGAAATAAATTACGTTCACACTGCTGCATTATTCTGTTGAAACACTCAATGAAAAATTGTGTAAAGAGACATTTAATACTATGATCGTGCAGTACACACATATTTTACTTAAATTATACCAAATCGTGACACAACTTGAGCCTTGAAAATCCTAACCGCTTCAATAAAACCCCTTGAAAGTGAAAGTAGATATGAAATATAGGTAAATATAACTGTGAAGTCAGCTGTATGAGACACTTTATTCAAGTAGTATTGAATATAAACCCCAATGCATTCATTATGAGGGTGTACACGTATGTTAGATTTGAATTCATCATGTAAACAATTTCCACCACAATCTTTAATGCATATCTGACTTTGTTGATATATATGAAGTTACAATACAGGAGTCCCAACTGCATATCCTGACTATCAAATATTTCTTTAATGTTATTGAAACATGATACAAGTTCAATCAACCAAGACCAAAATTGTAAACGAGCCGTATCCGCGGAAATGATGAATAACATATGTCTAATAAACTTTAATCTAAAGCCCATAAAGTATAGGGTTAATAAAAAACGCTCATTTTGATATCAAAGTAACCATCTTCTGAACCACGCTATATACCTTACACCAAACCCATATAACAAATACACTGAACCTATATCCTACACACTAATAAACATTTGAAACACAGATCTATTCATAACACAAAATACAAAGAATTGGCGTATATAACTATTGTAAGGATTGGGTGGGACAATACCTATAATTGTGTATTCGCACACAAAGAACACATATATATATATATATATATATATTCATGTAATAAAACCCATATAAACAACCTTTATGTTTCTATGGTGCTTTTTTAGTCACGGCCTACAAAATGAACCTTTGAAGATTAAGTGTATATGTGTAAAAACTCTTGACTGTAAGCTGGCACAATTTTAATAGTTTCTCTCTCTTTGAAGAGGTTTTCGTGTCAAAATAGAATGAGTGCTTGTTTTAATATGAAATGAAAACACTTTCAAGTTTCATATTCTACAGCGTTGACATTTCGATTTAATAATGCTATGGAAAATGCAGTGTGTAAAAAGATGAAATGAAAATGCAACCCAAAAAATTATTTCATCAGTGAAAATGGACTCATGTTCCGTATGGAGGTCGTCAATTCAAAATTCCAGCACAATGAAACATGTTGTGTAAATGTTAACTTTCAATCCATACTCTAAATCTTCACTACCAGTCAATGTTCACAACACTCACAGTCAGGGAATGTTTCCACAGAGATGCATTATTCAAAGGTTAATACATGTTATAACACCAACCAACACCATTGTATGAGGCATTAGGGTTTTATTTTTGTTTTACTGCTCTTAGCATATATCTGGAAATCATATTTGTCTAATGCTATCTCAACAGAGGCTAAATTCTTGCTGATAAGACAACTTTTATTTATATGCTCGAATGACACAAATGGGATAAAACGACAATGTTGCAGTTTGGTTATTTTGAGATCCTATCGTTTTCGTTTAACATTTCCTAAATTTAGACTTGCGAAGGCCAAGGTTCCTACTGGGATTCTATTGACCCCTAAAACTTACACGATAACTCGCAACATTTCACATTTTGAGATCTGTATAATCAAACACAAACTAGAACATAAGCATATAAAGCAAACAACGTTCATCTCTAAATGCTACACCAGAATATAAATGCCAAATTTGTTAATTGTTTGTAAGTTTTACACAGAATTCAGGAAAATTGAGTGTATAACGTAAATGCTAGCCTTTAGAAAATGTCATCGAGCAGTGTGTAAACCAAATATTTTCATTTCGCCGGCTATGTTGTAGACTTTTCTATTTCATTTTACCCAATGGCCTGCACAACAGAAACCATAAGTCAACATGCAGTGCAACTATGTGAAGGGAATTTTCAGATCAGCTAAAACTTAAAATTGACCTTCCTTAACCTTAACCTTACATTTCCATGCCAGTTTGAGTTATCTTTCCTTAACATGAACTTTATATCAGACTTAGTTAGGTCTTCAACTGGGGGGCGACCTTCAGCGGAAATGGTTTGTTTTTCCGGTCTCAAAACATGCTCAAAACCAAACCAGAGACCAATCAGAATCCTCTTAAGCTTTGGAGTTCTAAATACGTAAGTGCACCAAAACCTTACTTATTCCAGGACATTTTCATTTCATCCGCTCTATTCAGGTAAATCCCTCAAATAGAAATCTTGAAAATTCCCCTGCACTATCAGCCTGCTCCTTGATTTAGTAAAGTAAGCATAAAATTGATAAAACAAGAAAAGATACTGGATGGCCTGTAAGACTCAGTGAAGTCTTTAAAGCTGTTACCACAAACACAAGGAGAAGAAAACAATTTCCATTTTAGTGCTTTTTGAAAGTGAATCAAACTGTTTAATCTTATTCTTTAAACTGATGTCGAATGGAAGCAACAGTGACTTAAATGCTATGAAGTGGAGACCAAGCTAAGGTAGTTTCACTTTTATACCTCCATCTGTCATCGAAACACTAAATACCTTTGAGCGACTGTCTGGCGACATTAATTCAATCATTGGAGATTTTTAGAAACAGTTCACAGGAGAAGAGCATTCAAAAAGCAGAGTAACATAACCTAGTTTCCTCAGACAAATGCTTGTTTGCAAGTTCCACAGAGCTTAATTTCACATTCTCTGGCAATATCGTTTTTGTAATGAATTTTCAATCTGTTGAGTGAGACAATGAGCAAAGAGGAAGAAAACAAGGCCCTAGTTCCTCTAGACAGATGCTCGTTTGCAGATTTCCACCAGAATTTTATTTTAGTTCTACCCATCAGAGACGTTTCACAACATTTCACAACATTTCTCGCACCAGCCTACAAAAAAACAGCCATTTGTCACAAAGAAGCACCTCCTGGATCTATACTGTGAGACTGACTCATTGTTCTATGAACTCATTGTTTCAAACTCCTGGCTTTAATATGGCTTCGTTGAGCTTTGATGCATACATAACTTGTGAATAGGGGCTTAAATCTACTCAGTTACTCCATAATATTGATTTCTGTGATTTTTTCTCCCTGACTTTATCTCTCTGTTTTTTCTCAATTTTCGCCCCTCCCTCTTTGTTTTTTCGACAGCATCAGCCTGTTGAGATTAAGTTGGTTTGACATTCTAGGAAGGACTGGAGCCCAATTTAATTCACACACACGACATATTTAGCTAATGTAGAGTAAAGACTTTCTCATTTTAGACATGAA
>ENA-OREC01000274-OREC01000274.1-marine-metagenome-genome-assembly--contig:-NODE-274-length-17829-cov-14.434374_pt1 | contig 17829 bp, 3 predicted proteins | sample MGYA00248626_ERZ508543 | MGnify/ENA primary metagenome ERZ508543 (study PRJEB26211, sample SAMN05518279) | marine metagenome | isolation source: Puget Sound, Washington, USA | host: Bankia setacea...
TAAACAGTGTTCATAGACTTACCCTAGATATTGAATACGAATGTCAACAGTGTTCATCTTTATTTTATAATTAATCTTCGTACATTCTAGGACATTTTACCTTGGTATTAAATTGGAGGAAACTGTCTCATTAACATCCACGATATCTCTGCACGACGCTGACCAGAGTTATGTCGGATAATGAATTGTCATGGGGTTGTGTCTCAATCAGATAATCAGTCAACTCACAGAGCAATCAGACAGCGTGAATAAAATATATGTATAACTGAAACAGACATGGCATTACCATTTCTCTTTACAATAATTGTTCAACACACTACAGTTTTGTATAAATATTGTTGAAACACTAGTTCCGTAGTCTCTGAAGAACAATGATCGGACATATTGTTTCCATAAAGTTAAAGTAGTTTATTCCATTCTCTTTTGTCATCAGAGTTTCGTTCATTTTTTTCCACAAGTATTGAATTCACACCTCGTTTCAAAACAAGAGTAACAAAGTAAGGCAAAATCACGAATTAACCGGAAATAATTTCTACTTTACCACGCGAACCGGAAACCAATTAAACCGCCATTAAACAACATCATATAAGGTAATACAATTTGCGAGTTTAAACTTTAAACCATTATACGTCTACACTGTTCAGTAGAACTATGTTATGTGATATAGTTTATTCATAGGGCGAAATACATGTATGTACATTAATCTGGAAATGTTATATACACAGCTCATGACGTCATACCAGTTTAATGAAGAACATGATTTTCAGTTACATTTATGTTCTCATATAGTACAAACATGCAAGAAATTCAGATTCTGGCAGAGTATGATCATCCACTGTTAATGAATTAATCGTGTTATCGTGTAATCATTTCAGAGGTTAATTCTTATCTAATCCAAGTTCCCGTTGGAATCAAGAAAACCTTTAGCTGCTCTTGGATAATTACGAGTAAGTGTTATTTCAGGTTGAATTGTTGAGTCCGGTCTGACTTTCTTGCTTTTCTTATACAACAAATTATGTCTGAGGTATTGACCACAGTTGAATAAACGAACTAAATCAAATGACCTTTGCGCACGCACCTGTTTCTATATGATAAACATATCGTGCAGATTGTTTTTCACCCTCGGTTTTACGTCACACAAACAAAAAAGTATGCTTCAGCAGTTTTTCAGCCAACTTGAACTTTTATATATCGTTCAATTGTTGTTATGAATCAAACACAGTGAGTGGGGGAATTTATACATGTACGTAGCTTAACTCATATTTTACTTTATACATGACACTGTTTAATAGTGTTCTAGTTCAACATTGGACTGATTTATTTGTGCCAATCACCTCGCAGTTGTATACCTTCTTGTATGAACCAGAAACATGTAAAACAATACACATTCTAGCAAGAGAACTAAAAGGTTTAGAACCGCTTGTCTTATTTAATATGCAGCCATAATATATAGGTCAGTTATAGTAGATGCGTTTTTTAAATAATATTTAATAAAATGCATTCCTTTCACAACTTCAAACATTTTAGTTAAATTTCGAAGCGACGGAGAGATCGAGCTTGTTGGAGCAAATGCGTTCAGTACAATATATCTGAATTACTTTTAGAATTGAATTGGTTTGGCCATGTTAAGAAAGCAATGAGTGATTCGAACTTTAGTCATAATTCACGTACACATTGGATGACGCTGGGCAAATTTAAATATACACGTCGAGTTTACGCTATAGCCTTTATTTCTTTGCCAGGAAATAAAGTATATTATCAAAATGTGCTTAACCATTTATAAATTGCAAAACTTATAAGAAAATGGAATTGTTTTATGTAGCAATTGAAGGTAACATTATACAACCACTTGAAACAAGTTAAATCAATGTTACTAAAAGCAATAACATTCATGCCAGCAGCTTGGCTTTATATCACGAGTCAATGACGCCTGCATAAAGTAAACAATTCACCTTTCTTTGAACTGCATTGTTCAGTATTATTGATAAACCATCTAAATTTGTTCAATGTCATTACCTGTTGTTTGGCAGCTCGTGAGTTGTCCTTTGTACATTTCGAGGAGGTAGGCGGATATTCCTCTAGACATGTGCTTGAAGTTGTCATTTATAGAATGTGAAGCACTGTAAATGTACTAGGAACATCTTTGTCAAGTATATATCGGTTGCTCGCACTAGGCATGCCTGATGAAGTAGTCAAATGAAGCCTACTTCACATAACCTTGAAGCGTCGCCTTGACTTCTGTTAATGTGTCACAACCTTTGGCACATCACAGCTATTTTACCTACTTCAAAACGTTTTAAACCCAAATGTCAAATGTCATGTAAACAGTAAACAATAAACAATTTGCGTTAAGCGAAGTTCCAAAATGGCGTTCAAAAGTTCAAGTGTTATGTTTGACTTGTAATATCGTCAGTCCCCCTTTGTCAACAAATCTTCCCGATGTCTTGTATCAAAGTTTCTTATCATCAACTGGCAATGATTCACCAATGTCAAGATGATCGTGTCAGATTATGTTGCCACTATCTACACCATATCAATCATGGTATGCATAAACCACGACCATGCTGATACTGCTTTACATCTTTTTGCTACCGACCTTAATTCGCGCTTTCTTATCACCGATGTGTGGTGCCGGGATTTAGTCTAGTGTCAAAAGACAAATACGTCCAGACGATACAGAGCAATCACCATCAGCCAAACCAAGCACCTGATCACACACACGGTCGTACAAATGGGTTACAAAAGACATTAAATCTATTCTACATATCTGCGCATATATAATATAACTTGAGCAGCTGTATAAAACATTCTCCGCTTTCTAGTGCAATCAGAAATGGATTTATTCCAGTGGGTATTGGGGGTATAGACAGAATGCTTGCAACTGCATTTTCATGTTACCATTTGTCATCATTCACAGAGTTCTCGTTAAGATTTCTCATTATGTATAACTGATGCATCTATTGCTGATTGTGTGTACATAGATGCTTGATATGTAGATTGTATTAAACTAACAGAATGATTCTTAACGATGTACTGCTACCTATCTATAGTGTTAATTCCTAGGAGCACTAAGAAAACTTATAGATGTCACGAAGACCTCCCCCTCCTGGTACGTGCTTTTCGCGGTGAATGCAAAGACGAGTTTCCATGTTTCTTATTACCATAACTAAATGAGAAATAGACTCGGATCAGCAGGACACATTTAGAGACTCGGATCAGCTGAAGATGTATTAGTATCAAGTAAACGAAGCAAACTGATTAAAATGTGTATTGTTTTGTTCTATTTTCAAGATTATCAATTTTAACCGGAACTCGAAATAGAGTCGCCACTGTTATTATTGTTTGTTAATTTTCACCACACTGTAATAATCGACAACCTTTCTAGTAACTATGTAGCATCATACATCATCTGAAGTGCATCTATAGTTAAAGGTGGATATTCACTTAAAATGAAAACAATACGTATTCATCACTACTTCATAGTCATAAAGTACTCACGAAATAATGCACTTGTGGAATATATATACTAATTAACTCGATCCTACAGCCTAGTAATCATATCCCGAACTCGTCAAAAATAATATTTAACGGGTCAGTTTTATAAGAATCTTTCAGTGCTTATAGGCAATTTTAAAGTAGGCAAAGCAAACCAAAGCTGTGTTGTTTTTCTTTCAAACTCAACACAGATTCCTTTATGAGAAACAGTTATTGTAATATATGTATGCTTATTTAATTTTATTTACTCGCAGACAACAGGCGAGTGCAGTTTTCACTAATACGCCTTTGAGCTACTGATAATGGGAAATTACTCATACCTAACTAAAACCATTTCTCATTAAAGTCGGCTTAACAACCTGCGCTAATGACGCCATTCTGATCTGCTATCGCTTTGTACATGGCTGGCTAGAGTACATGCGAATGTTCGCCCTACTTACAATGCTGACCCTATAAACACGTTGTTATTGGCCTCATAATTCACTAAGACTCTGTTTCGCTGAATATCTAGAACTATACGTAACTGATACCATTGTTTATTAACATACTGTACTTTTATATTAACACTGAAGGTATACGATTCTATCGCTATCTGTACATTAACATAACATCATGAGGAAAGAGGATCGCATCAACTCACCGGGTATACATAAATCTTCCCACCATTAACACATATACTGGATTTCCGAAAGAAAAAGAAAGCTATCTGAAGCCAGTTGGTAGTGCATTTACAGTTACGGCTTGCATGATGAAGTAGGAAATACAGTAACCCACCATTTCAATGTTAAACAATTGTTATGGTAATAGAAGGCGACATGTCCTTCTATATACATTGTACCTTTCAAATAAAGTATGTCTTGAAGATTGAGTTACCAGACTATTAAACGTTGTCAAGTGTAGGCTTTATCGAGAGGTACACTGATTTCCTCGTTTATTGATACAATGAACCTAAATGCTACAATTAGGTAAACGAAACAAAATTAAGAGTTGGGTACCATTGTGTTTCATTGATATCATCCAGGCAATCGGGATCTTTTCTGGGTGCCTTGATCAGACTAAATGAACCTTGCTGATATAAGTAATCAGTTTTCACCTGTACATTTATGATCCAATGTTTAATCAGCATAACACACTGGGGGACATTGACGAATTGTTACGCTACATTTTGAATATTGTGGTAGACACAAGTCGCGGGTGGTTTTGTACATATGGAGTACTTTTCAACGTTTTGAACATCTGCAACTAAAGACAATCAGAAACTATTTAGGCGGGGGAACGCCATTCACATGACAGAGTATGCTTGTAGTATATATGCGCTGTGACAATGAATGTTATTGAGAGAGAAATATTGAAGCTTCCTTGAATTCATCGTGCACAAACCTGTTAGCCTCAGCCTGTTACTTAAATAATCCACATTCATATGCAACAACCTATTATGTCAACGTATGTAATGATTGCATTAGTAGCACAATCGACAGCTGTTCTCACTCGGTCTTTTCAAACTTATAATTACATGACATTGGTATATACTTGCTATGCACCTCTGTAAGCAAACACTATATAAGTGCATGTAATTTCTTGACCTACTTGTGGTAAATGTCATGTTGAAAATGTGTACCGTTACTTTTGTTATCTTTAATAGAGTGATGACGGAGTACAGTACAGCCTGCAGGACACGCTAATAATACAACTGTTTATACCCAATGACACTAAACAGTCTGCATTAGGCACTACTCGGCTATATATTACAATACTGCAAGATTATTTCCGTGCTTCATATTGGCCAATCTTGCCCCGTATAATGATTACATACACCACTGTTTCTACTCTAATCTGAGCACTCCCAGTATAGTGCCTCGCCGCTTCGATAAATAAAACGTCGTGTTTGGTTGCAAAACAGGCTTTTGTTTTATTTCCATCCTTGATCTAAATCAGCTATAAATACCAAATGTTGAACTGGTCAAGGCACGTGCTTTTTTGGCGTTCTGGATGATAGCGGGACTCCACACGGGGGACTTATGTATATTGCTATAACTTGTAAATAATACGAAGTTCCACTTAAAAAACGTAAAGAAAACATAATTTTCAGGGAGGAAAAAATCTTCAGTATTATTAAATCGTTATACAGATTATTGACAGTGTATATGGGCTCATATACACGGCCTATGCGCATATAACCCATCAGCTATCGCCTCGTGGTCATATGAGCACGCGCCGTGTATATGAGCCCATATACACTGTCAACAATATGTTTAACTAATATTAATCCGTGTTACATCGAAAGCAAGAACCTAAACAAGGACTGACAACCAGATGAAAGGCAAATGGAAAACAAATCAATAATCAAACACTTATTCTAGCAAATAGCAAACACAGTTCAAGGCTGAATGAGTACACAGCGTATAGCTGCAATGAATTGGTAACTACGCTTATCTATGTCTATTGAAAAAAGTGATTATCGTTCTATATACCGGGTACATATATTGTCGTTTGTTTAGACGTATTGTGTATAGGCGTTGGTGCTATATTCAGCCTAGCTAGTTGATACCTCCGCCAACATTGTTCAGTTTTATCAACACGCACTCTAAATATCAACACGGCTTTCGACGCTTTCATTATCTATCCTAGTTTGACATCGTGAGCTAATTTCTCACTAATTGACGTTGATCAGAGTTATGTCGGATAATGAATTGTCGTCTGTTTATGTCTCCATCAGTTAATCGGTTTAATCAGAGAGCTAAAGAAGACAGAAGAAACTAAACGTTCGTGCCTCTTTTGGTTAAGGGCTTTATCATATGCCTGATCGCTATGGTTTTGTTATTTTTAGGTAATCAAACCTATCTTTTCGTTCGAACCAAAATCATGCTCTTATTGTTGTTTTAATATGTCCCATCAGAAAAGAAGATAATTCAAACACAAACAAACGACTTCGTATCTTGCTTTCTTTATTGCTTTTCATGCGAAGCCTCTTGTGTGTTCTCTGCAAATCAATCCAGCGATTTATTTATGACAAAGCGCAATACAACCGAATTTAATTGTTTTTGTCATAGTTTATGATGCAATTGTCACTTCGATCGTGTGTCTAATTATATTGTTTCACAACAAATGTCGTGTTAGCTTGAACCATATGCAAGTTCCTGGATTGTTTACAATGAAGCTCAAACAAGGAAATAAAACACATGCTTCTCACGAATATCACTAACGTAAATTAACAATAGATTGGCAATTTATCTGAAACCGGGTCAATTCTTTCTACAATGACAAGTAATATAGGACCTTAATATCGTCTTAATTGTGTGTTGAATTTTGCAATCACGCCTACAAAAGTTCAAGGAGAATCATGAACCATTGCAACGAACAGCACATTTAGTAATATAAAGGTTGTTACAGGAATGAGTCATTTAGGATTTTCATGTTTTTCTTCACACTTAGTTAGAGATTGAGTGGCACATTCTTAATAAAATACTCAAGCACGTGTTAACAGGAAATTGTTTCAATTCCTTCAACAATTAGAAGCATGTTCGCCGGAAATTCTGTAATAACATGTTACGCAGAGAGCAAGTAAAACGACTTTATGTCTTATAAACGCAACCTTGACAATTGATGTTTTTTAGAAAGTTACACTACTCAATAAAGCTGTCATGTAAAACATTTTGTATTCATATGGAGAATGAAAAGATCCTGAATGCGTGGGTGGAGCAATGAAACGGTCGCTTGTTCACTCATATAACACACTATTTGCGACGTAGTTCAACAGGAGCAAAATGTTTCTTTATGTCTTCATGATTTTACCCGGTACAAACAGCCGCGGAATCGGAAACAGGGTGGATAAGGCGATCTACTGCTAATGAATTAATCGTCTTATCAGGTTAGTTAGCCTTGGTTATTTCAGAATTCCCAGAACGGCTTAAACCTTGGAATTAACGTCGATAGAAACCTTGGAATGAACGTCGATAGAAACCTTGGAATTAACGTGGATAGAAACCTTGGAATTAACGTCGATAGTTTTAGATAACTGAATAAATACGATATTGGTTTTGAGTATATCAATGCTTTCTATCTTGACTGTCTTACATTTCTCTTTCGTGTCTAAGTTCCAGGTTATGTTTATTTAATCCATGTTACACATACGCTTGTGGATCCTGTGCAATGTGAACGAGTATTCAAAACATATCAAGTACTCTCTCATCGTATGTATTAACCTTTACATCACGTTTCTCACCCTGCACACATGTATATCAGCGTAGAAATCAGCTCGTATGTACTCTTACATGGAGCTCATTTGTACAACATTAGGTTATCATGATTAAAACCTGTTGACGCACAGAACTTGATAACTTGATTAGCTAAACCTCGTGTATCAAGGTAATAGAAAGTGTCCCCCTTATTTTGTAAATTATATAGTTTGAGATAACACATGCATGGGAAACTAGTATGTGAATATTTTATTTTTACTTATCGACCTATGTTATCGAGGATTCGTGATAAAATGAATTCACATGTCTCAAGAACATACACATTTACGGACAGTAAACATGTACATTTGTTATGTTATTGTTTTTCTTCGTTGAGTTCTGTGAGTGATTAAAACAACATATATCTTCTTGTAAATAGGACAGACTTTAAGTGACAAGATCCTATTAACTTTGACTTAACTCTGTTTAACCTCTGCTCCAACCTTTCCTTCGTCTTTTAAGTCCCATTTGACACAAGGAGCAATGTTCGTGCGCATGTGAGACAGCAATTAGTAATCTAGATAGAATGTCGGAGAAGCCTAAACGGTATTTGATTCTTTTCAAACAAAACGCGCACGAAGCCTCGACGGGTTGTTTAACCAGAGTATCTGTATGCGTTACTCTTAACAATTACACTAACGTTTTGATTGTGTTTGACCCTTTCATTTTTCTGACCTTTTTCCTTTAAATTATGTAAAGTTTCATGTATTCTTCCGCGTTAAGTCAATGAAATTAATTAAGGTATTATTATATCATTGGTACACCAAGAAGTTAATGTATAATTGTATGTAATTGTCATGTAATTATACTATTTCTTTCTAAAAATCAAACTATGCAAACGAGTCTATAGTCGAAGCGTTGCGCTGATAATCTCTGAAAATGCTTAAACACATGTTAACATTGGAACTGCAAACGTTCTTCTTAAAACAAACCGACTTACGTATGTCATGAACAGTTTCGATATCTTAGAGAAAGAGCATTGCCTTTTTATCCCCAAAACGTCTTCTCTTTCCTTGCAGCCAGTCAGAGGCCGACATACCTATACCCTTCACATGCAACGTTCACCTGAACCCACGAATAACTACAATATAATTCTCTGATGACTTAATTTACATACTTGGCTTGCACCATATATAACGTGTATAATTGTATGTAGAAGGTGTGTCTCAAAGTGACCTTGACTCAACAGCCTACACCTCCACGCACTCAATTTGGGTATAAGCACCCGCCTTATTAGAGCCATTGTTGTTGGGTTTTCTAAATTCAAGTTTAAACTTTAAATGCCTTATTCACATGCTAAACTGACGTCTTGTAATTGGAAACGAATGCCTAAAGTACATCTAATACAATTATTTGCTTTGTTGTCTTGAAATTTTAAAACATGATTAGCTTTACTGGGCGACGTGAATCATACAGACATGCGTCAATGTTCCAAATTTACAAACCTAATTCAAACAAAGTGGAATGCTATCAGAAAACAATTGTTGTACCGATCACTTAGGAAAGGTAAATAATAAAATGCACATTAATCAAAGTTATTGGTTGTTAACACGTTTTTCTTGAGTGAATGGTTATGTTCGAAAACATGCAAAACTTTATGACAAAAAAAAACGTTCTTCAATTGACACAGTTATTATAAACTCCGTGGAACTTTTGACAACACAGTCACGTGACTTGCATTATATTCTAACACGATATACGTGTGTAATAAAGAATGTACACATAGTTTTTAAACTTATACAGTTGAACAAAATCGTGAAGGAACCGGTTTTTTTTGTAACATATCAGGAGTATATATGGTACGGTGTGTTAGCGATTTGATTACGTCATCGGTGTCTCTATGTTTCAGCTAAAAAAATAAAAAATAGGTTAGTCAATTGAACCAGGTAGCTTAATATGATATATCGTATACATATACAATGTTGCCTACCCCATTATGTTTTGTAAGTAGAAGTTTGATATAAGTTACTTGTAATAACTAACCAAATAGAGGCCCCGCTTCTAAACATCATAGACGATTTCAATGTTCCATAATTGTCCTAATTTAACAACACTTTGACCGGGGTCAGCTGTGAATTATAGAAGTGATACGTGAATTGATTGAAGCTACACACGTCTATAAATAATAGTTATCTTGTAACGGTATCATTATCTCCAATTGTCTACTTGTATTACCGGGTGCCGTGTTAAAGGTTCCTTGATATTGTGTTCTGTACCGCCTACAATGAAGTTAATTGTACCAGGCTTACAGATAACCTCACCTTTATGTAGCTACCAATGCCAAACCGTGACAGTGAATATCCATGAGAAACCTACGACAGGAATAGCAAGAGCTTATGTTTCAATACAATATATCCGTTGTTGCGAGTAAATGTTTACCGAGAAAGATTATATTTAGATCGATAGCTTATCAGTATGCAATGACTTTTCTGTATCAATTCAAACATACAATGCTCAGTGGGCTTCTGAAGTTACGACAACACAATAAATTGGGAAGCAAGGTATTGGAACTGGGAAGACAACATCTGATTTATACATGAATCGAACGACGTGAGCGAAACTGTTACCAACAAAAACACGAGTTTGACAGGGAAGAATTCGCCCATACGCGTAGTCCACACCAAAATACACAGTATAATATTATATGACGCTTTAAATATACAAACCATCAATATCAATATATACTATAAATACACATAACTATAAATGTAAATAACTTTAATAATGGAGATATCACAGACAAAAGAAAGAGGAAAGAATAGGTTACGCCTTATGTTGGATTCAAGATGCAATAACTCATTATCCGCCCAGACAACAAGTGCGGATTTCAACAAGTGCGGATTTGTTTGAATTTAATACGTTATTCATACTCTATTCCACGTCGAACTATTAAACGAGCCTCTGATTCACATCATGGCATAACAGATTAGTGTTTTATTTGCAAACTCCACGTTTTCTAAAATTATAACAACGGCTCACCGAAACCACTGCGCACACATAAAATCATTGCTATTATAAAACAGATAAAATAAAATTAAAATGTTAATTGCAATAAACTCAATTAATGACTGAGCTTCAATGATAGATCTTGAACATGAATTCACGTTTTGTATATGTGTGTTCTTAACAACAGTTCATCGTATATATCGGTCCACAGATAAACGATTATATAGCATTATATATGACATAAATAGAACAGTTTAAATAGTTAATTTACGTTTCAATGGAAAATACGATAATACTATAAGCTGTATTTTATGTGGTGGTTGTAACATGTGGTATTTGATAAATTGATCTCAGTAAACTACAGACAACAGATGTGGGCCAAGTATTACTTTGAACTGCTCTGATACTGTCAGTGCTTTACGTATCTACGACTTGATATATAATATAAGATGCCATCGATAATTTATTAGAAGCAGTTTGAACGTATATATGCGGCGTGGGATAAATGATTTATATTTCCTGTTCCTATATGGCCCAACTCCAATGCTGAAACACGGCAACGTATAATAAAATGCTATTGTACATCTACACATTTGTGAGTCATGAAATATCGCAAAGGCATATCACGAAATCCTCAAACAAATAATACACCAGCTGATAATGAACAACGAACAACGAATTATAACTCCCATAGTACAAGTTCAACAATGCAAATTAGTGTTAATTAAATAGATCTATCGATGCTTAAGTTGGTACAACAATGATGAGAACCATTAACCCAGAACAGATCACCTAATTACGTCTTAGTCAACATTATAGCATTCTTCTCTAATAACTGTATCAACTGTTTTGAATGTAAATGTATATGCACTGGATAGAAGGCGTTGTTTGCGATATTACATATTATCAACTTGTTTTATACAACTATGTATTAAATGACACATGGTGACACTTACAACGACACAACAACCTACAGCCTAAAACCTACAAATGTACAGGACATAAATGAATGTTCAATTCAAATATACCTGTATATATTGTGAGGCAGTACACTGTAGATGAGGCCGATAACCAGCTTCAGCTTTCAAAAGCAAGCACCATTACTAGCTAAAAACTGGTGCTTACACAGTTAAATAATTTCCAACACTACCATGACAAAATTAATTAAAGACCATACATTTAGCTCTCTTTCAAATTCACCACCACCGTTCCACTGTATACCAATACATGTATGCATAAATATATATTGTGTTGTATTAACTTTGATACTGTTTAGCAGATGTTGTGCTTTGTTTATCTAAAATAGAAACTTCTGATATTATCTCTACATTAACTATGGAGGCTGAATTCCAAAAGGTCCCATCATCTCCATAAGTCAACAGCATTTTCACTTTCACTCATCGAATGACAGTTTCACAGGAAGAAATACATCCCGAGGTCAGAGGTTCGCGTCTCAATCACCGGGTATACATAAACAATAGCTGTAACACTGTTATATACGGGTAACTTGATATGTGAAGCGAGTTGTTCTAGATAGAGTGATGGATATAGCTGTGATAATGGTCTTGAGCCTACATTGGCCGATAATAAGGTGTTCAACGGAAGTGTCATGTTCTATTATATCAGATCGTTGGCGGTGGGTATAGCAGCGGATCAGTACGTGGTGTGTTAGATCTTATGATACACAAACAAGCCTGGCCAGTAGCAAACATATTGACTCTCGTGCCAATCAACAATGGTCAGTAGCAAGAAACATCGAGAGGCAACAAGAATATGACAATCGAAGGTCGGAATCGGAGAAAGCATAAACAAACGCTGATATGTACTGTTTATCTGTCACTTGCCCAGGTGTGGTCAAAAGATGGAACGAGATATGTTCACCTATTAAACATTTATATGACACTATCGTTTGTTCATTACATTTTGAAGATCGCTTATAGAAATATTGTATCCAAGACGCTGATTTATCGGTTGTTATTTTAAGACAGTCGACCAGTAATTATTATATTTATATACCCAGGATGTGTTTAGAAAAGGTCATAACATCAGGCCAATATGTTACGCAGCCTTAGGGAAAGAACGAAACCATAACACTTTGAATTTTATAGACATACTATCATTGCATTTTAACGCCTGCTAACAAGCGTAATTGATGTTTGCTGATAAATGATTTTCGCTGAGTCTGAGTCTAGTTTTATTTACTGATGGATTTCAACATCGGTTTTCATAGCCTGCTCATGAAATTCCAGTTGCCTCTGAAGGAATAGCTGATTATGTAAGTTTTGTGTTTTTGCGAGGACACGTTCGATCATTAATCATTACAAGCAGTATATGAATATTTATGGTCGTTAGAATTCAGACTACTCAAAGTTATCATTAAGCTGCCACAATTGTAAGTATATCGATGCACTTATGTTGGGTTGAAATAAATGGCTTCTAAATGATACCCGGCGTGTGGAGTGGGTAGAAGCGGAAGTCAAGTACCCCAGGCGACTCCAGGATAACTACTTCATGTCTCTCAACTAAGAGAACCATTCTACACGCACACATTCTACTGACAATCCATTCTCCTGTTTTATGTCCGCTCTTGTCACACTCAATGCCCACAAAACAGTTGGTTTATTATATATCAGATACTACAGACAGTATAAGACAGGCACTTCGAGTATCGGTATTCCAGTAAGCCAGTGCTATGAAAAGTCTCGATTATATAGCCTAAGACAGACCAATTCATGTTTCTACGTCGTCTACAGTTCATGTAACAGCCATGTACTTCCTAATAGTAGTAAACATAATAACAGTTATAATAAATCTAATAAAGAAAATGTACAAAAAAAACTTTAAAATACCGGTGCGTGAGAAACCACTCAATATACCGTTGATATAAATTTAATCTTGACACAATCATAATATGCTTTTATAATTTGTTTCAAACATAAAGAGCATGTTGTGTTCCTAATGGTATAACATTGGGATAGAGAAAGTACAGTTTATTTGAAGACTCTGACGCCAATGGTTGTACTCACTGAAGTCAGTTCTATTAGCATGTATATCCACTGTCGTAATTTTTTTAATGTTCTTTTTTCTCATGACTATTATCTTGTATCTGCTATTTTCTATACGTCTTATCCTTAGTGTATACTTAACCAAAATGAAAACTTTACACTTTTAAACTACAAATAGCTAACACAATGTAAAATCAATGTTTTTCACTCTGCCTCTATAAAATAGGACACCAAAACAACTCATATAATGAAAACAGACAATTGATCAAAAACTCAATTGATTGTAAGTACCAAATGTTCTTTTTGCTGTCATTTGAGTTTTTTTTGGATTGTTTTTTTATAAACTTACTCCCCAAATGATAAAGTTTAACATCCCTACACATGATTTAATTTCACTTCCTGCATAGAAGGGAGGTACATGTGTTTTCTTCTCATTCATAGTAAATCCCACTATAAAAGTGTCATGTTTTCATTTTGGGTGAGCGTATTTCATTACTACAATATGGACAAGTATACGTTAACCTTATGAAAGTTTAGTTTTGAAACACCTTCGCACTGAGGCTATGTATTGGTACTTTTCTTGTCGACTGAATTATGCTTGATGACCATTTGACCGTAGTCATGGTGTTTAATTATGTTGGCATGGTGCGTAAGTCTGATTAAATCACACCATTATACTTACACCTACTGGTTGTTAGGTGATTTAACATAGCTGTAACCCTAGATACCTAACCTCTAATTGGTCGTAAAGTAAGAACAAGTCAGGCAACCTGCTTTGAAACAACCCTCAATACACTGTTAGATTCGTCATATTTAAACAGCGCACCAAGCCTATTGTAGAACTCACGATGTATGTTTTATTATCCGGCATGGAACTGTTTTAAACGTCTAGCACAAAGTTTCAAACCAGGTCTTAAATGCAAATCTACGTGTTTTGACAGTGCTAATTTATGGGGTATGCATAGCAACAGTATATCACAGTATAATATCAGCTAGCCTTAAGTGACCTTCTACATGTATAATGACATTATAACATTGATATTGGATATTTTCTGGTACAACCACTGCGATATTTATATCCCAGTAGGTCTAGTTGTTTTATATGTTTAGCTTACATTTTATTTACTTACACCAATAGTTTATATTGATCCATCTAGTCAGTATATGTATCATTGTATGGCATACACGTTACCAAAGTAATATATATCCAATATTATGTACATTGTCATAAAATAACTGCAGAAACTAATCATGTTTTACATATCAGCACAATATTATTAGAGTGTTAACTGGCACTTACTTTCAAAAGATAGAACATTAACTGTTGTGTTATTTAACTGTATATTAGAGTTTGCATTATATAGGCTAGGTAAACGGGAACCAAGAAATATGTGCTTCTTTCGACTGCTCAATTTATGTGTCTATAGAAACATTACTTATTAAAAATAACCCATTTTCGTGAACTTGTACTAACTTCACATTGGACTACATGCAGTTACAGCTTCTCCTGGTATAAACACTGTTTTACAAAACGTTTACTGTATATCTATACGTTAAGAAAACATTACAGTGTAACACGAAAATTAGAATACATATATGTTTATTTTTTTACTAGAATATAAATAAAACATCACTCTATGTCGATTGTATTCCTGTGTACATGTATTCTGGGTCGAAAATAACATTATAAACTGTCATTGTCATCTTTACCATTATCTCAATTAATATTCATAACTTTATTCGACTTATATATAAGACTGATGTATTAAGTCTTAATTTGAGATTAATTTGACGACGAGATGTTAAAGGCACGAGACACTGAAAAGTAAATCACCTTACATAGAGGTATACAAGAGTCATTTTTATATGATACTGTTTATGTTATGTCTGGATGAAACTAAATATCTAAAAACAACAAATTGTTATGTATATTTCTAGTTTACATTAAGATGATACAGCGATATGGTTGATGAAACTATTTCAGATTTGTATAAGTGGAGAGTTTCAACAAGTAATATAAACAAAGTAGTAAATATTTATATAATGATATTTACATTATATATAGGTTACCGGGTGAGCCGGAAACTACTAGTTATCGTAAAATGGTATATAAAAGTGTTGTGTTACAAGTTACATAAACAACTAAAACACACATTTCGTAAGTCGTAAAATTTCGTACAAACTAGGTATTGGCACCTTCACAAATTTGGATAACAAATTCATTTTTGGGGCGCAGATTTTGTTATACAAGGCACTATAAATACGTGCTTTTAATTATTAAATGTTGCAATAAAACTGTCATATTAAAAAGGCACCTTACGTGAGAAACATCCGATATAGTTTCACTGGTCTACTTCCACATATTTTACATGATATTTGGCTTGGTGAATCTTTAGAAAATATTTTAAGTATGTTTTTACTTTTTATAAACAAACCTAAATTCTTTTCTCACGGGTCACACTAACTAAATATAAACATTTAACACAACAACATAAAACCGTTCAATTCTTGTATGTATGATTGGCCGATGTACACATAAAAACGTTCTACATTTTTTATAATCAGTTCACGAGTTTGTAACAGTTATGCTTTTCATTTTATATTATCGATAGATATAAGCTTAACAAAAGAAATCGGAGTTCTCGTATGTCTGCGTTGCCAAGAGTTCTGGGACCATGATTTGTTTTGCATAACGAGATTATGAGTCTGGTTTATTCCCGTGCTATTCACTTAGACAGCTTGTCAAACAAATTCCTCTCCACCTAGCAACCAGACATTGACAACTGAGCAATCTGTCACTAAACATCATTCATATGCACGACCTAGTCTGCATACACATACCAATTGGGAACATATCTTAAGAGATGTGATGATTTACACAAATGTAGCAACCTGCTTTCTCACAATCATTCTAGTACACTTCGGTGCGCTTGGTTCAGAGATTCAGCCTGCAATGTCGTAGTTGGACACATGAGGACAAGTGTTATAGATCCGTGTATATGGAAATAAAATCATGAATTTTGCATCACTTTATCAGACGGGTTGCCAGATATCATTTTCTGTGTGCGCCTAGATTCCAGATATATCTTTGATCCAGGTGTGTATTTGGGTTCTACTGCACTAGGTTGTCTCAGAAACTTCATGGATATATCATTGATCCATGTGTTAAGTTGCATCCTACTGCACCAGATTGTCTCAGAAACACCATCGTAGGTTTTATAGAAGTAAACTAGTACTGAGATAGTATCCTGCATTCCGGATATGAGGGGTATACGTTACAGGTGGAAGTGATCTTACAAACAACATACTCTATAGTTATAGATTCAGGGTACGATGTGTTGGGCTGTGGGCGATGGTATGGTGCTTATCTATCTCTTACACAATCAAAAATAGTCTCTTGTCATAACAATTTATCTCTGGAATGATGAATCCGTATATGTACTATAGTTTCCAAATTGTGATCTTGCATTTCATATATACTTTGGAATGGTGCACTATATATTTTCTAAATTGTAATCCAACATCAAAACTCTGGAATGATAATTATGTACATGAACTATATCGACATAACATGAACTACAACGTTTCCAAACCGGTATATAGCATAAATACGCTGGAATGATAAATATGAACATGAACTATAGTTTTCTAAATTGTGATCCAACATCAAAACTCTGGAATGATAAATCCGTACATGAACTATACTTTTTTAAATCGTGTTCTTACACTATGGAACTTTGGAATGATACATGTGTACATGAACTGTGGAGTGTTCTTATCGTGATCTAACATTAAAACGTTGGAATGATAAATGTGTACATGAACTATAGAGATTATTAATCGTGATATAAAAATTAATACTCTGGAATGACAAATCTGTACATGAACTATAGAGATTATTTTTCTCGGTTTAGCATTGATAATACTGACTTCGGGTGGAACATTTAATCTTCCACTAGGTACTCACCCTCTGGGACTTTAACGATACACTACAACTGCACTCATTGTAGTAAAGTTCTACAATCTTATCGCTGTACAATCAAACCTTTACCATTATATGTAGTAAATACAATTCATACCAATCTTAAATACATACAGATATCTTTTTTCAAATTGATTCGTTTTGCCATTTTTCTTTGGCAAAACAT
>ENA-OREC01000275-OREC01000275.1-marine-metagenome-genome-assembly--contig:-NODE-275-length-17825-cov-12.644918_pt1 | contig 17825 bp, 15 predicted proteins | sample MGYA00248626_ERZ508543 | MGnify/ENA primary metagenome ERZ508543 (study PRJEB26211, sample SAMN05518279) | marine metagenome | isolation source: Puget Sound, Washington, USA | host: Bankia setacea...
TTTTATTCTTTATCTCCTACTACAACTCCGTGTTCTCCTTCTTCTTCATCTTTTTTTTCTTCTTCTTCTTAATCTTCCTTTTCTTCTTCTTTATCACCTTTATCACCGTTTTCTTCTTCTTCTTCTTCTTCTTCTTTATCACCTTTTTCTTCTTTTTCTTCTTCTTCTTCTTCATCTTCTTTTTCTTCTTCTTTATCACCTTTTTCTTCTTCTTCTTCTTCTTCTTCTTGATCACCTTTTTCTTCTTTTTCTTCTTCTTCTTCTTCTTCTACTACTTCTTCGTCTTCTTCTCATTTGTGTTCTTCTTAGTCTCCGTCTTCTTTCATGTTGTCTTTTCTTCTTCCACATATATGGTTCGACTTCGATGCCATTACTTCATGTAACTTCGATGATTTTAAGTTGACTAGGTCTTTCGCCTTGTTTTACTCGACACAATCTTGCACAGTGTAATGTATTACAGTAACTCACTATAGATACTTGGCTTTACTATGTATATAAACTCCTAGTCAATTAAAGGTTTCCGTCGTCACATGTAAATTTCATCATATCATATTTGACGATGTTATCATATAGGGTGTTTCATAATATCTTTTACCATTACAAGCCAAAATAAAATACGGAACTCGTTGACGTCATTACGTCATAAACAACGTCATCAAAACAGGTAACATTTTCAAGATGACGATGGCTATAGAAAAGTGTACATAAGTAGTTAAGCTGTATTACGAGAGTTATTCACCAGTCACAGTCATTAGATCAATGCAACACGGTATCCTGTTGATAAACTTAGCTATATGCAAGAATACTAACAGTTCAGAGGTCTGAATAGTCAGTGTGAGTTATTGACAGACGACATGGTAACACCGGCCGACCGAAAGCAGTCTGGCCCCGATTTCACAAACAAACTTAAGTCCACTAACTGACTTAAGTACACTAATTTGCTCAAAGTTATGTCCGCTATTCTCAGTTGATTTCAGCCTTAACTCTGCCCGATTAGTCTGTTTATTTGAGACTGCCTCTACCCTGTCTTAAGTCTGTTATTTGTCTTAAATGACGACAAAACTTTTTGTTCACCTAAACAACAATTTAAATAGCCAATTTCAAACAGTTTAAGATAAAAACAACACCTGAGAGTACTTACATATGGTTTTACTATGTCCAAAATATCCTTAAACAGCTTATTTGGTGAGGAATAAGTTCAAATAATCAAATGCTGGCATCAAAATCGAGTAGGTGATGAAAGCATTGGGGACAACTATTGAAATTCAGAAAATTCAGAATTTCCCTGAATTTAAACTAAATCGTCACCATTTACTAACATCAACTTAAGCATCATATTTTAATTGTATGAATGCCTCCAAAACAAAAGTTTATCCATGCACAAATCATGAATTTTCCTCCAAATGAATACTCCAAAATCAACGCAAATCACAATGTCATGTTTTAAGATTCCCAGTGTGTAAACTCCACTAGCATATCAGTGTGTAATCAATAAGTCACACCATACTGTACGTGTCTTAACATAGCATACGTGTAAACTATGAATGACTCATCAATTTGTCAATCAAATGCTATGCTGAGTTGTCTGTCATTTTCAATATGTATACACGCATATGGATGAAAAGGGACAGGAAAGACGACTTTGCATAAACTTTTAGGGTTCAATATGACTGTTTTAATGTAAAGAAAATGTAAAGTTATATACAGGGCAATTTATTAAATAAGCACCCTACTATTTAAACCAGCAAACATGATCATATCAATGACATGTTTAAATTATTAAATGATTGACTGATTTACTACATGTGATTTATTTATAACTAACTATTTTATTTCATGCTTTTATATTCATTCAATATTTATATTTTATCTATGTTTCAATCAAACAACTAAAGTATACGCATATCTACATGAACATCTAGTTTTGAATGAGAACTTAAAACACACTCACTGCATGTTACTATTTTTGGAAACGGGAAAGCCTGAAATTAAGAGTCTATATGCATCTCTAAATGAAGAGTATTCGTGTAATTACCCACAATAAACAGCAAGATAAGTCTGTATTTCTGTCTTTGCTGAGCAAAATGGATGGTGAAATTGGACTTTAGCAAAATTCTTAACTGAGCCTGTTATCAGACTATTAAGAAGTATCACATGGCGAGAAGGCTTGGCAATTTAACACATGTAAACAGAAAGCAGATCCAGAAAGTAAGAGATAGACATCCAACTACCAAGTTTCGTCAATCAAATGTTAGAAAAGAGCTTGGTGACAAGGTGAGAACATTTCTGGAACGTGATGATAATGTTTGCATGAAAAAGAGATAGTAAAAATGTCTCGGAGCTGAAACAAAACAAAATGAGTTCTTAACGACTACCTATACAATCTACATTTTAAATTTCTGGCAGAAAATGGCACAACTAAAATCAGTCTCGCCGTATTCAGTCGACTTAGACCAAGACACATATCTTTGGTAAAATTCAGATGCAGAAAGATATGTCTCTGTCAACGACACAAAAACATGGCACTAAAAGGTAAGGTGCTGGAAGACAACAAAGTAGTTGCAACTGAAAACCCAGATATACTAGTTAAACACCGTTCGAACCATGAAATACTCGAGAACATTGCAAGTACAATCGCAGATGACACAGTAACATTTCCAGAATGAAGAAGAGTGACAGTTGAGAAAAAGGGGCGACACGTTAACATAATGCAGATTGTACAGGTTGAAGAGTCCAAAGCAAAGTGCAAACAAATCCTGGAGAACGATTTGTCAGAATGTAAGCAGCACATTGAACGAGTTAAATGTCAATTTGAACAATCAAGAAAGTTGAAAGAACTGTTACCCATTGGACATGCTATATGTTATATGGACTTTGCTGAAAACTATGTATACCAGTTTGCTATATAAGTACAATCAGCTTACTTTGATAAAGGTACAGTTACTCTCTGACCATGTGTTATATACACCCGTGATCCAGACACTTATGAAGTTACACACAACTCATTTGTGGTTGTTTCAGATGAAACACTGTAATTAAAAATTGTTTTTAGTTGCTAGATAGAATGTGAACTAGGTTACGTTTGACATCAACCAAAGAAATTAGTTATTATCTTTCCTTTGCTATTGTTTTAAACCAGATATAAAAATAAGTTTGTGACATAACTTGTTAACATATTGCTTTTGTTGTTTTTCTGTGAACTACGTTACAAAATACATGATGATGGAGAACGGGTTTAAAAAGTCTAAGAACTTAGTTTGGTCAATCGCATTACGAATATATCACTTTAAACATTCATTATTCTTTGAATGAATTGAAATTCTAAAGAGCGTAGTTGGAATAAACGGTTTGTATAATATGCAAATGAAGCACAACATTGCCTTTAAAAAAGTGCACACAATTTACCAAAACATACACATTTAAAGTCAATACAAAAAAGGAATGCATCATTTAATGCACATATATTATCTGTATTTGAAAAAAAAGTTATGATACCACGTTTTAAATCAAAAGCACAATTGTATTTATTCAAACCCTTTTTATTGAATATGTTTTGTAGTACTGCTATAACGCAAAGTAGTTCACAACCGTCTGTTGGTTGGTTATTATGGTGACACTAAACGTAAAGATATCTCAATTGGCAAAAACGTTTACTACTGTTTTTGTAAGCCTAATTGTTGAATATGATAATAAAATATAAAATAAATCATTTTCGCTGCCTAAAGTGTGTGACCACACACACATCAACATGATTTAAACTGAACACGATGTACTCTTGCAATAAGGCAACACTCAAAAAGCTTCTGACATAAGTAGCCTACTTGCCTTCGCTAACTGGATGAAAGATCGACCCGATATAGCGGACAACACTTGGGTTTTGACGAAGGTGAACAAAGTATTAACTCACGCTTCTTGGGTACAGAAACAACATATTTTTAATTAATATATCTTTAAATGGACATGTGTCACGCTGTAATCAATAACCTCAAGAAACGTCTGAACGTCGTTTTGCAACAAAGGGGACGTCATATTATCATTTTGGAAAACTGCCACTTTTCTGTGAAGGGATATAGAGTTGAGCATTTCAATTAAACCTGCTGATGTTATGTATCAAATATTTTTTGATTTTATCTCCTATTGCCTGGTGACTTTCATTTAAGTACGTCCCATATATTGAAAAATGTAAAACGCCATAATGGTAACACATATTATGAAACACCCTGTATGATCATCATATCTCCTATATGACATGGCAGGAAGTCAGCTTGCAAACAAACATGCAAGTATAAAACGCGACTACAATAACTACATGTGTAAAGTACGGAACGCTAAGGCCGTACTATCAAAACCAACCCGTAACATCTGTCTTATGCAATGTGTATTTTTCCAGAGGTAAATATTGGTGACCACGACAAGATGACCCCGTTGATATATGCATGTAGAATCAAACGTAAACGAAAGAAATCGAAGAAAAGTACTATGGCATTGTGCAGTATACAGTCACCACAGCGAACTATTGGAGAACGGGTACGGGTAACGACTTTGAACTTTACTTTCCACATGATATTTATAACGACATTGGCATTAATCTTTTTCGTACACTTTAAAGTAACCTTGAACTTTATTAAGACCTCTACATTCAACATGAACTTCAAAATGATGTTTTGTTTCACTTACGATAATCTGGACTTTTACAATAGCCACGACCTTTGTTTGCACCTTTACATTGATCTTTACATTGACCATAAAGTATGTAATTAATCAAGTTTCCTTTGTCATTACATTAACCTTAGCTTTGACCATGAACTATGTAAGTAACTTGTTATTTTCCTTTGCCATTAACTTAACCTTTACGTTGATCATTAACTATGTCATTAACTTTACCTTTACTTTGACAATTGACTACGTATGAACTAGACCTTGACTTTGACCATGAACTATATAATAAATTGACCTTCACTTTTACCATGCACTATATAATATGCCTTTAAAGAGATGCCTATAGTTAGGTCCGGTTTTAGTATGTGCATTTTTATGGTCTTTAAGTAGATATTTTGTTGTAACAGTCCAACTCAATGTTCGGTGGTAAGATGATTGACGTGGATGCCACTTCTATACACTACCTGATAGACAACGGAGCATACATTCGTCACAAAGATGAATACGGTCTTACAGCGCTACATCATGCCGCACTAAGGGGGGACGAGATCGCATGTGAACAACTACTGCTCTACGCCACTGAGCAAGACCCATTAGTACACGTGCGTAGCCACTTTGTTTTCAATACCCAGCTCTCTGCGTTAGTAAATATCTACGTTCAATAGTCAGGTGATCTGTACACCTATCCGTCTAGAAAGTGCTGCGGGCTCTGATAAGCAATGCATATATGAATACGGTAACAGTCATCAATGGGTTAATAAAGTAAAATCTATCAATTCCGTTGTTTTCATGAATTTGAACGCAGAAATATGTGCACGATATTTAAATTACCCTCCTTCCTCCCCAGTCGAAGGACGTACAGTTGATGACTCCCTTACACACGGCAGTATGTCAGTCCCAGCCAGATCTTGTACACCAGCTCCTCAAGGCCGGCTCAGACCCCCGCTGTCTAGATGAAGAGAGTTCTACACCCCTGCACGAGGCTGCAACCATTGGCGACACCAAGATTGGCAAACTTATTCTCGACTCGTGTAAAACAGCCATAGAAACACAGGTACTCGTGGAAGTCAGTTGAAATAAAAGATTTAAAAGAGAAAATACTTAGTATGGTTTTGAAATTTCACTCGGCAGTTACACATCAATCAATATTACTCTCAGACAATGTGTATGCATGGTCTGCAATCATTATCAAAGTTTTGCCCGTCGAAATGGTAATAACAAAATAATAACTTAGCTTACAATAAATATCAAATTATACTTGCCTGTTAAAAAGCACTAACAACTTATAATGGCCTAAGCGAGTAAATATGGACGTCCGGGATATATGACTAAACGATACAATATCTAGAAGAAAAGACACCGACAATACTCCGGCCGTAAACGGAGTCTTTATCAGTACATCACTATTGAGTACCGGTTAATGTTATGTTTTATTTCTCATCTTTGTTTTAGAAACTGTTGTTGTCAGACGTGGATGAAGATGGTAATACAGCTCTTATGTTGGCCGTGGAATCAGGAAAATACCATTTTGTACACTTCATGATCAAAAGAGGTTAGTCAAAAAGGGACAATTGTTTTAATCAAGTATACATATAGTTTATAACAATTGATGGATCGCTAGATGCTTAGTGATTTACTAAATCGAGTTGTCAACCAAACGATGGCTATCCTTCATTAATTGCACCAAAAATGAAATTGTGTCTATCATACTAATGAGCATATCCCTTGAATAAAACAACTAACTCTGGCAGCACAATAACAATAACGCCCGATACATATATGTGTTCGAAATGTTCATATTTTCTGACAAGACAGAAGTTACATTAGGTTAATCGACGAAAAAATATACAACTTGATATAATAATAAATTAACATACAAGCTCAATCTGTAAGACTATTGATCTTTAAATACAGTACATGCATGGTGGCTGTTAAATATAATTATTATATTTCGGTTGAAACATTCACTGTCACGCTGTTGATTGCTCGCAGGTTCTTCAATTAATACGACCAACAACATGAATATGACGCCTCTTCATTTGGCTGCCATAAAAGGGGATATACGAATTGTTGAACTGTTGGTAGGAAAAGGGGCTTTAATAGGGACCTTGAACCAGGAACAGCAGATCCCACTCCATAAAGCATGTCTCTTCAACAACACAGATTGCGTCAAGTTTCTTCTAGACAGGTGGGTTAACGGAAGGTTAATCATATATTTTGTCATTTCCTCATATGTAGATAACTGTATACCATGTGTACCCATTTAAAGACATATTTCTTTTGATAGTATAGACACGCTTGAAAACGTTGATCTGAAGTCGACCAAAGTGTGGATGGTGTTTTTAACTTGCTTCGTGACCCTTGTAGAATATGTTAATCAAAGGTTTAAACTATTTCGCATTTTGTCTGATTCTCATAAGTGACTTCCGAGTTACAAGGGGGCTTATTTGACATTTAAGTCAATCTTCTATAAGGTACTCAAACTATCTTAGTTCGATTGTGTCATCACGCTTGAACCTGGAACCAACCAGTACTAAGCAATAAGGAAACAACGCGGGCCTTTGATGGGGCTCGAACCCACGACCTCTACATAATGAGCCAGACGCGCACCCCATTGCGCCACGCCGCCCCTTTTACTACATTTAAATGTACGTTACTTTAAGCTAAACAATTCCAAGTTTTCGGAACTCCGGGCGAAATCGTCAGTCAAAGGGTATTCGAATAATCAAGGGCCAAAACCCTTGACAGTGTCGTAATAGTCATTAATCATTGTTTGTATATACAACTCCACACTAATGTACATGTATCATTGATATTGACAGTCCTTTGGTACAATATTCGTTTATAAATCTATTTCTACTATTAGTGGTTCGGATATAGAAGCCAAGGACCGAGATAACTTCACCCCTCTCCTTCTGGCGGCGTCCTACGGTCATGCCAATATCGTCCAGCTTCTTCTGGAACGAGGGGCAGACGCGACGGTCGAGGACAAAAACGATAAAACAGCGGTCTTCTTGGCGGCAGAGGAAGATAAACTAGAAGCACTGGAGGTAAAAACAATAGAAGAAATATGTTGAAAGCTTGCTGATGCCATTCAGTACTTCTGTGACGGCCGCTTTAAACTAATGAGACAACACTGTATGTAAAAATATGAACCACACAAATTATCTATGATGTATTGCTTTATTAAAATCATAGCAGCTGGGTTCTCGGTGAAAGAGGGACAATTATAAAATAAAAATGTGAACAATATACTACACGTGTGTGGATATTTGCAGGTTTTGATGAGATTTCCAGAGGTGAAGAATTTAATCAACCATAGAGATCAGTGTAACAACTCTCCCCTCCACGTGGCTGCTCAGTACGGTTACTTCAAGGTGGTCAAGGTAAGCTGTCCTTTGTATTTATTAGCCTCGGATAACTAATGCTGTAACTGTCTAAAATAATAAATATTCTAACATGCTTTGTGTCTATATACATGTACAGAAAGAACAAAACTAGTTTATAGTTTATACTAATTTATTTTAGTTCGATTGTGAAACAAGCACTTTTTTGCTTATGTAAATCACCCTCGAATACGTTCCTGGAACCAACCAGTACTAAGCAATTAGAGTAAAGTTTCTTGCTCAAGGAAACAACGGGTGCCTTTGATAGGGCTCGAACTCACGACTGATAGGTATCCACCGATCACGAGTCAGAGGCGCTACCCACTGCGCCACGCCGCCTCTTAAAACAAAACTACCGTTGTTAACTAGCCGATCGACGGTACTTAACTTCTGGCTGTTCTGTCTTAACAGCGGAAGTAAACCGGGTATCTGCTTGTGCTAAAAGTAACAACCGATTTTACCTTTTTAATTCTTCGTTGATCATGTAAGAATCAAAATAAAATATGAAATACCGTCATATACCGGCTCAATAACAACGGTTTGTCGTTCTGATGCTTGTTATTAACCACTTAGGAATACGACCTGCGTGGTTAATTACTACGCATCAAAGCTCTAAACCGTTGTTAGTGAGCTGATATACAACGGAAACTCATATTTTATTTTATAAAATAAAATGTTCATTTCACACGGTAGTTCCAGTTATTGATATTTAGTGCGTGTTTTTTCCTTTAAACGTGGGTGTTCGAGCTTTGTACATAATTTGCTTTCTAACTACATTTACGTGCTGAACTAATTTAGGCAATATTCGAATGGTTCTTGGGTCCTGATTAACATTTGTGCTCACTGTGAAATGCATGCACCTATGCCAAGTAAATACAGCGTTACTCTTGTTTGTAGTGCTTACTCAGTCATGGCGCCCTGCTTTCCATCAAGAACGACATGGAACAAACACCGATGCATATGGCGGCAGAAAATGGATGGACCCCGTATGTAAACCTTTATATTTTATACACGTGAATTCCTAAGTGTATATATATATGTATCAATGTATGCATGCATTACAAACACATCTTTATTTAATTTCTTTGCTAGTTTGTTGAAAGCGGATGATTGCGCTCAAATCTGTCACATAGATTCACGTTTGTGAAAACGGTTATTGGCGTAGACGATATTCAGGATTGTCACGTGTGTCATGTTGGCTGTGTTTTGTAGTGTGCTAGATTTGAAATATATGCTCATTATTGTCTACTTGTAGCATCATTCGTACGACATAACAATATTTCAAAGTTGAATGAGGGACCTAAGTGAGTTTAAAAGCCAGGGTTAATTGTTAGTGAGGGAAATAAGGTATTACCATAGTTGTTTTACATTACACAGGGTTGTTAGAGAGATAGCTCGACAGGATAAGAACGCGTTGAACGACGGTGACGAGAACTCTAACACGGCCCTTCATCTGGCGGCACAGGGCGGGCACATCAGGCTTGTAGAATCTCTCCTGGACCTAGGCGCTGGACCCGAAATAAAGTAGGGAGCAGTCTAAAGACAAAGAACACTGATCTTGCTTACACACCTTTATAACTTTACGACTATATGCCCTAGCGTTACTCTTCCCTTTCCTTTGAGTTGAGGAATGTTCAATTAAGTTGTCTAAGCTCGCTCTATGTTAGATGGTTGTTTGGTAATTTTAGACATACGTAGTGTTGAACAAATGAACATGGATTGACAAAAATGTTCAAGAAATAATCACGAAATGTAAACTGTAGTCACTAATAACATGTCGATCATAACATTAGGGATGTGAAGAAGTGTCGTATTGTACTGTCATTGACAAAATATACTTTTTGAAACGTTGGTAATTTTCCTAACTAACGTAACTACTGTTTTGTTTATAGAAATAGTTCGCTAAGGACGCCAATCGGTTGTTCCGCGATGGAAGGCCACCTGAAGGTCTGCAAGCTGTTGATTGGTGCTGACGCAATGATTGACGTGGATGACAAACTCGGGGTAACAGAAAAACAAACGACAACGCTTTGTGCTTGAAACTATAAGAACATAAATATATTGAATATATCATGTCGATAGAAAGATGTTGTGCAATTCTGGAACACAATCCTAAATGTAGCATATCGTCTGTAAGGTAATTAATAAAATAACACGTAAACGTTCACATAAAAGCTGTGCCATTGATATATATAGGCGTTCTTAGAAGCCTACTTCCTTGACTAGGTGCATCACAAGTGTATTCATGATTCTTTCGTAATCAATTTGAAATTAGTTCAAATAAAAGATATAAGTATACCCCATAGTTATTTCACTTGAGGTGAATAAGCCAAGAGATCCCGTCTTCTTTGACAGCATTCACCTCTGCTTGTTGCGGCCGAGAATGGACATGCCGAGGTGGTGGAATTGCTAATTAAAAGGAAGGCTGATGTGAGTAAATGTGACATGTACGGCAGGAACTGTCTCGACCTCGCCATCATCTACGATCATCAGTAAGTTGTCTCTCTTGGCTTAAAAAATCCAAAGTATAATTCGGTTGGGATGAACAGCAAACACAATCAGTAGAGTAATTTCTTTTTTGTCAAAGAAACTAAGTATCCGCATTATTGTCTAACCCATTTTTTGAAAAATTGAATTTCTATTTCATGAAGACAGCCAATATACCGGTGTATGGAAATATTGCGGTGTATATAAAATATAGCGCCTAGTGTCTAAACTTATTAATTAAGATTATACACAAAGATGCTTGGAATACATTTGTTCAGTATCTTCAACATTACTTAAGACACAACAAATCTAAATGGAAATCCAAACAAAATAAATTGAGAACTAAAACTAGCGATCTTAAATCTCTGCAAAGCATTGGGCGCATGTTGTTTAAACTGTAAGTGGTGTTATTCATGCGAAAAAAACACGTGTGTTGGTTATTGAACTGATAATTTTGTAGTGATGTTGCCACGGAAATATTGAAGTCAGAATCATGGGAAGTTGCACTGAGAAACTCCACGATAGAAGATGGCATGTTGTGTACACCACTTCGTAGACTCATCCGTAAAATGCCAGGTCTGTAACAGCAGCAGTTGTTTTCTTGGTTAACTATCGGGCGATCTACACACCTTCTTCTATATAATATAAACTCTATGTTGCGCAACGTTGTGTTAATTTATGTTAATACCAACACTCAGAGTCGTTCTTAAGCGTTGCCCATGCCAGCGTATGTTCATTTGACTATACAGATACAGTTCATTAAAATCGTAATATATTTGAGTACAATCATATAATGGATCCACTTTTGGGTAGCTTGACACACCTATCGTCCATAACAGCATGTGCATTATTTGTCCCAATAGAGGTCGCAGAGAAGGTGTTTGACAAGTGTATTGAGGTAAAAAAGCCAGATGAAAACAGCCAAGCAAAGATAACAGACAAGTTTGAGGTCGTCTTTAACTTCGAATTCTTGGACGACTTATACACCGTTACTACATGGAAGGAAAAGGCATCTTCGTTACAAAAACGAAAAGAAAAACTTAAAGAACTGAGTAAGTATTTGTACAAAAGCAGAACAAAAACCTGTCCGCAGTCAGTAGTCAGCTCTTTCCATGTATATTCATCCATAGATTCAAGTAGTGCATACGTTTTCAAGTAGTTGTTCAGACGTTCAATAATATAACATCAATGCCTAGATGGAATTCATTAAACTTCCATTAGTTTATGATACCAAATACAGCAAGTTGACTGTTTTCCACATGTTTGTATTGCTGTTGGTGGTGATATCGTTTGTTGCTGTTGTTGTTTTGTCGCGCAGTTCGCTTGTTGTTGTTTAAAGATATGCAGGATAGGTTTATATGTAACCATTGTTTAGCATTGGCTCGTCTTCTTTTACAGATCCAACTGGAACCATCTTCAATAAAGCATTTGACAACCTGGAAAAGCTTAAACCGTTCAAGAGCAGAGGTATACCTGTCCGTATAATTAACTTAACAACAGTGTATATTGGTCACAAAACGCGATGTGACGTCCAATCAGATGGAGTGGGACATAACAGAAATATCTTAATTCTACGAACATGTACATACTACATCATTGTTTTAGTATTGTGGATGTTGTTGTTTTCTTTGAAAAAGAAGTACATTGAAGAACATGGCAAATTAGTGAAATGAATGTTTTCGTTTTATATAAAGGAAACATGTCACTTCTTAAAGCGTATTTGAGTCTTTAACGCTGTAAATATATCAAAAGTTATCAATATTTATATCGAATTTTACCTACTATTTAGGATCGACATTAGTTTGACAATTACCCACGAGGCTGATAAAATGATTGCGAGTTTATGTTATATGCCGTCGTTTCATAGAATACCTGAATGCCTGCCTACATATATCACTGTCTAGTGTCGGTGGTAATAAATTCATGTTCGAAGTTTTGTATTACACCAATTATACTTACAGCCTAAAAGAATACCTTATACTGTCAACGTGGTGTTTCATTAACCGTTTTATTCAAACTTTGTTAAACTAGCTTGCGTACCAGATAGTATTGTTATTCGTCAAATAAAATATGAGTTCCGTTATATATCGGCTCATTTACAACGGTTTGGATTTCTGATGCGTAGGAATTAACTACGCAGGTCGTATGCCTAAGTGGTTAATAACAAGCATCATAACGAACTACAAGCCGGTGTTAATGAGCCGATATATGACGGTATTTCATATTTTATTTTGATTCTTACATGATCAACAACAAATTAAAAAGGTAGAAACGGTTGTTACTTTTAGCGCATGCAGATAGCCGGTTTACTTCCGCTGTTAAAGCAGAACAGCCAGATGTAGTACCGTTGTATAACGGTAGTTTTGTTCTTTGTGTAAATGGACAAAAAAGCGGATGTAGGATTAGAATGTAGGCTAATACAGGTCAATGGCGATATAATATTTAAGTAACTTACGTGTAAACTACTCTGAAATAAAACACTCACTTTCAAATCTTGATAAGAAAATATGTGTGTGTTTTTTTCTATTCAGATAAAACCCTTGTTCCCTACACTACAGAATCAGAGATCTTCAGAAATAATCACCCCATGCTTATTATGGTAAGATATTTTGAAATATGTAACAAAATATTCGATTATTAATATGTAAATAAGAAACGTGTACTTGTAATGATGGCAAAAGTGAAATGTGAACACAACTTTCTATTGGATTAAATGTATTACATACCTGTTCGCATAGATGCTGAGGAGCAATGATGATGATTACGACAACTTGAACACCAGTAATGATATGTTTCGCTATTTTCAGGTGCTGTCCTCCAGACTCGAGCTGCTAGATCATCCTCTTGTCACGGCATTACGACGCCATAAGTGGGAAACATTCGGACGGTTCTTCTATTACTTCAGCTTCATCTTTTATCTGGTGTTCTTGTTCTTCCTAACTGCCTACATACTCGTCACACCTCCACCGTTTGAGATGTAAGTCAGATATGTAAAACCTAAGTAAAACATTAAAACAGTTTTAGAGATGAATAAAGCAATATCATTCCGTGTACGTCCAACAGTTGACGCATGCTGGAAGTATTGGACATCTGGTGTTGTTTTTTTATGAAAGCATGGCTATTTGTCTATTGTAATGCGATATACTACGAGAGTACACACGTTTGTCGTAAACATTTAAACAAGAGTTGTCTATCTTTCCCCAGTATTTCCTCGTGAGAAAGCAAAGTTTCCTTTTTCTTTTATGATAGACTACTCTGTGAATATGTCTGGTTGTGCGATAGTTCGCTTCAATTTTGGACAGGCGTTTTATCTAAAATTAGACAGCAAATTTAAACATGTTTGTTGGTTACACTATACGCCTTTTTATGAAAACCTTAATTATTTTCATTGTTTCTGTGAATATCAATTATTTTGTTCACATGGCAATTCCTCCAAATGCCTGACACCCTTAACGATAACAATGTGTTTATTATAACTCTAAACTCTGCTGTTCAGTTCTAGACGGTACAATGACAGTTCTGTAGCAGGCGATACGGTTTGTGAAAAATACGACAACGATGGCGGCGAGCAACATTTACTGGCGAAAATTGGCAAATACTTTATCCTTATACTGGCTATAGCAAACATCATAAAAGAGGTAAATCTATGTTCATGTTTAGCTGTTGCTTTGTTTCTGTATTATGCACCAAACATTGTACATTAATTTAATAACAATGTATTAAGTTTGCAATGTTTAGTATGATAGCTATAGACCAACCTCATGATGTTAGGATACGTCATTGGTGTAACGAAAAGCATAAACAAATGGTCTTACTAAAGCGAATGTTATGTCAATGTAGTTCATAAGATCATTGTGATGGTTTCATTCAGAGCTGTTTTAGTCTTTAACAACAGTGGTGGATGGGTCAGTCAAGGTCAAGTGTATGGCTATGATGTTAATGGACTAAACTGTTGTCTTCAGTTATTAAATACATATGTATGTAGATACGAATACATACGAGTAAACCCTTTTTTATAAACTTTCTTACTATTGAATGATCAGTTATCCAAAGTACTTCAACAGTGTATTATGTTATATATGTGGTGTTGTTTTATATTTCGAGATCCATTACATTATTTGCATATGCTATCATTATTTTCCAGTTCTTTCAAGCGTTCCATACCAAGATCAATTACCTCTCCTGGGAGAATGCTCTTGAGTTGACTATCTTTGTCTGCAGCTTATTACTCGTCCTCGATGTCAAATCCTGTCAAAACAGCACTGGTTATAGATTTGTAAGTATATTGAGACAAAAACAGTTTCAATTATATATAATTTAGTAAAATATAATACACATATAATTTACTTGTAAAGTACAGTTGAACATGTGAAAACATACTATTCGTTTGTACACCTACTCTTAGACTTCAAGATTCGTTAGTTTATTAGATACTAAGGTATGAGCGCACACAGATTCGTTAGATCAATAACAAGTATTTGTTAAGTAGTGTTCCGTATTATAAAATGATTGGAAAAACAAACATTAACCTCAAAGCGGACATTAGAAATAGTGTTTCAAATTATATTTCCTTTCAGCCATGGCAGTGGAATTTTGGTGCTATCGCCATCGTTCTAGCCTGGATTGGTCTCGTCATGTTCATACAAAAGGCCCCAAAGATCGGCATCTATGTGGTCATGTTCAACAACATCCTTCATACGTTCTTCAAGTTCTTTATCGTGTTTCTGCTGTTCATCATTGCCTTTGGTCTCGGTTTCTTCTGTCTCATCCAAAACCAGGTAAGTGAAAACGAACCATAATAAGACTTATGTCATTCTTTATGTTCACAAACTCTCAATATAAACTCCTTTTTAATAGCAGATAGTGTGGACCCTTATACGATTGTTTGGGAAATTAATAGTATAACCCTCCTGCAGGACTATGGGCTATGTATGCTTAATGTCTAAATAAACGTATGCTCTGATCTGTATTAAAATCACTTCACGATAAAACACGTCTACTACAATCAAACAATACACATGGTATAATCCAATATACAATAGCAATTAGCGAAGACGAACTATTGGAACTGAGTTCTGCCAGAAAGTATTTATCAAAACATGTTTTGTTATTGTCGTGGAATGATATACGATAGTTTCCAGAATTACAAGGGCCAACATTTTTACTCTTCAGTGATTTGATAAAAAAAAACCTCTAATGTTCTCACCGTGGTTTCACCGATGTAATATTTTACTTTTCAGACCCCGTACTCTACAGCCTACTACGCCATCATTCGCACGTCTGTCATGATGATCGGTGAGTTTGATTACAATGACATCTTCCATGGAGAGGACGAGATGCATTACTGGCTCACCTACGTCCTCTTCTGTGCCTTCCTCCTCATCATGACCATCATCATCATGAACCTCCTGGTCGGTCTCGCTGTAGATGATATTAAAGGTGTACAAGACCAAGCTGCTGTGAAGAGAATAGCGATGAAGGTTGGTTAAACATTTCTACAACTAACTGCATGTGGCGTTAACTTCTATTTAGCCCCGCTAAGACGAGTTTGAATGGACTTAATAGTCCTAAACATGTTGTTTTTCGAAATTACTGAGTTCGTTGACAGTATTTTAGTTAACTAGAACAAAGTTTGAGTTAATATGTCCTTTAAATTTAAATGTGATGGTGCAAGTTGAGGGTACCGTTGTTCAACATACCTAACTTATGGAAGGCAGAAAACAAGATTGCATTAAAAATAATAATAATAAGTAGTAATATAATGATAATAAAAAAAATATATAATTATATAAAAAAGTAATAAAAATAACAATAATAATAATAATAATAATAATATTAATAATAATAATTCTCTTATTCTCAACAGGTGTACTTGGTGCTGGACGTTGAGAGGCTTCATCTGAGCTTTACAAGTCGCTGGTACAAAGAGAGCGTCTCGGAGTTCTACAGTACCGCTGAACAAGTTAAAACATCCACTACGCATTCAGAAGAAGTAAGCACCGTATATATATATATATACGATTCGAGCCTAGTCACTATTCTGAACCTATGTATTACTTTTCAAGGTTCAGACTGACTATCAGTTTAAGTCACTCGGATCTTTAGCAGTGTTTACCTTCAATGGTGTTTTTTTCCTTATTGTGATGACGTAAAGCGGCAATAACAAAAACACAATCAGATAGTACACATCTTTAAAGACTGAAAATTCTAGGACTGAAAATCCTGGGACTGAAAATCATGAGACTGAAAATCCTGGGACTGAAAATCCTGGGACTGAACATCCTGAGACTGAACATCCTGGGACTGAAAATCATGAGACTGAAAATCATGAGACTGAAAAATATTTGAGTCAATAACAGCTGTTTCATATTTTGAGACTGAAAATCCTGAGACTGAAAATCCTAAGAAAATCGTTCAATGAAAACAAACGTTGTAACAATACATTAGTTAAGAAGACTGACAAGCCACTTATTCACCCAAACCCTAAACATATCGTCTATATACAGTTAACAACACAGTTATGTAAATCAGCTTCTTCACCAGTGAAAATAATGCTGTTCAAAATAGTGTATATCCATGGAAATAATGTGTTGCGTGTGACTCCTCATTATATATCTAGATACAAACAGAGAATGAAAGCCACACTGAAACAAAGTGTACGTATACGAATGTATTACAATATTTCATGTAGGGAGCTTGAAGTAAAATAAAATAAAAGATAATAGAAAAATGAAAGTTCAGGTTTAACAACTCTAACACAAATAAAGATGACCTTTTACTAAAATCGCTATTAGTTCACAGTAATCTTATGTATTTCTGATACAGTATATGGCTACCCTATTTGAGAAAGACCTAGGCTGTAACAAATGTGTTCTTGTTCTTTAGTTTGAAGACCAAATCCAGAAAAGCCAGAAGAAAGTGTTGAAGAAGATGGACAAGTTGAAGTCGTCAGTGAAGAATATAAAGTCACAGATAGGCAAGGTGGAAGACATGGTGGAGGCTATAATGAGGGCGCATAACATTCAAATGAACACTGACGAAGGCTCACTCACTAATAGACAGTAGTAAATAGTATAACGGCTATAAACCCTTAAAGTATAATACTTATATAGATGCATACCATTTATGTTGGATCCCTTAACGTATAGTCAACCTTTACGCCTTTTACCTTTATTAAGGCTTAGGTTATAGTTTACAAGTACCCATTCACCATTAGGTTATAGTTTACAAGTACCCATACACCATTAAGTTATAGTTTACAAGTACCCATACACCATTAAGTTATAGTTTACA
>ENA-OREC01000276-OREC01000276.1-marine-metagenome-genome-assembly--contig:-NODE-276-length-17821-cov-12.869759_pt1 | contig 17821 bp, 6 predicted proteins | sample MGYA00248626_ERZ508543 | MGnify/ENA primary metagenome ERZ508543 (study PRJEB26211, sample SAMN05518279) | marine metagenome | isolation source: Puget Sound, Washington, USA | host: Bankia setacea...
ATGCTTGTTTATCATTTCCCTACATTAGTACCCGAACAAGACAGTTATGTCGATATAGCCATGTTTTATGTATATACGTACAATATTCCACCCAAACAGACGTACACATCCAAACTGTAATCATACATTATACTACACAACATTTCTTCATGAAAACTGCATATTTTGCGCTATTCGTGTTTTGATTATTTCTGCTTTACAAATTGTGCATTCTTTTAAACAATTACTTACAGAAGCCTATATATGAGGAAGTTGAATGAACGCTTACCTTCAAAAAGTTGCAAATGGTTGCTACATATTCGAGTCGAATGGATTTAAACCAGACATGATGTGAACTGTGTCTGTAGTGGTTACCCTAGTTTTTCGTCCAATGAGAATGCCCAAAATTCAAATTATGTGTCTGTTTATTTTATATAAACAGTCTTGTCTGTATTAGAGCTAAGTATGAAATAGAGCTTCACGCTATGTGATTGTACTGTGTCCATGCAGTAAAACTAAGGTAAACACTAAGTCAGTTAGAGGCTACATAGAACCGTTTATACGACATAGAAGCCCCGTCGCTCGCTCATATCACATACACGGTTCTATTTAGCCTCTAACTTATACGTACATGTATTTAGTTTAAACCATACACGTTTATTCAGTTGGACAACACGCGATAATGCTATATACATGAACTCGTACGATAAGTGTTACACTTTTGGTTTCATTTTTGTAAGCAATTAAACTTTATAAAGGGCCGACTTGTTTTACATTACTGGTGGAATGCAATGAAAGGGTTCGAGGATATTAAATACAGTGGGTACTACTAAACGGGTACATTTGTCAATAAGGGTGGAACAGTTAGAAATACAATAGATACCACGATTTTCTTATACACCCCATTATACGTCCAGTAATGGTAACCAGTTCGATTTTACTTTATATGATTTAAACATTTAACTAAAAGTGTCTTGACGTATAACATAACCTTTTATGAGCCATCAACTTCTATTAACATTGTGTTGACCTTTGAACTGTGTGTATACATAGTACCTCTGATTTATGGGTGATATAAAAGCAAGCAGAGCAAACAATATGTTCAAAGACATCACATCAGCGTACATTATGGCAAGTTTATGATTGCCATATAAACACTAAACGCCAGATACCCACTTTACAACATTTATCAACAGGCAAGTGGTGCTCGTGCGATCTTGGCATACTGCTTATTTTGTTCGGCATAATTATGTTATCGTTTATATGAAGCAGATTCCATATTGATATCACTATAGCAAATATGATATTTCCTCTATTATGATCCCGCTTAAAACGGTATTTACATCACAATACAGTATATACACGCTTACTAAGACCTGGTCACGTCTGAATACGAGTTTGCGTCTCTTTTGTTTTGTAAAATTGACTGTTAAAAATCTCGAAAACAGTTAACAAAACAGGTTGTTTATTCCCACAATGTTGCCTACTTTAACCGATATTAAATGTTGCTGTGTAAAACATTTGTTTTTATAATGACCCTGTTATAATCACGTAGTACATTATTCTATGTCGTCTATACTTTGGAAACAAATATGTTTACAAAGATCATGTACAGATGCCTTAATTTGATGATTCGTGTATGTTATGTTAATAACGAGGGTTAGTGCATCTAACCTTGAAGTTACCCCATTATATACAAGGTTAACCGAAGATTTTGGCCTCTGTCCTTCTCTATTATAATTTATGAACCACTGATATTATTTGTGTTGTCAGATGTTTTCCTGATATTCACGATACATTTAATCAAACTGTCAACAAATCGGCGGGTCTTTTTGGCATTGTCATAGGTTTTCGCGATCGTAAGATAAAATGTTAGCCTTACTTATCCGATATTGCGTAAAGTTATTTGGGTATTAAGCGGTTGACTTTAGAGATTTGCTCTTTTGAATGGAGCCAATTGAAGTGTTAACAACAATGTTGTCATGTCGAGTCGTTCTATTGTGAAAGTTGTGTTAGTATATTTATACGCAGGCCGATGTGTGTGACTCTGATTACACATATGACTTTACAATTGTTAGTGAAGGATTTGTCCAAAGGTGCCCTTAAACTGAATACAACAATTTCAATACATCATTTTCAATAACTAATTTATGAATGAATTGTAATTTAAGTCCAAATCAATGTCAAATAGCATGATTAAATGGCACTAACGTACTTATAACAAATAGTAATACCTCAGTTTAAAAGTACTCTAATAGTAAACTTACAAGCATGTATAAGCATGAGCAAACAGCTAGTTAATGAACGACAACGGCGCGGTGTGAAATTTTGACAGATTATCTAAAATTATTGAAATTATACAGCTATGAAAATGAATTTAATAGATTCAATATTTAAGTGTATTGTATCGAAATTATGCTTGGTGTGAGTTGAGATTATCAGTATGAACTCTAACACATCGTATTACCTCGTGTATAAAAGGTTACACCAACTGAAATACCATTCAGGTACCTGGACTGCAAAACATAAACACTTATCTGTTTTCATGTCTGTTTGTTTGGATAATCCATCAGGACAGAACATACTATTTCATAGAGAACAATACATGTCTGCACGCTTTCAAACAATGAATATAGTCTTCCTGTTTGTTGTTTGTTTGGCTAACCGTATGTTCTGTGAACACCATTGGTTGTGTTGCAGTTATTTTAAATTTCGTTATACGTTATTTTCAAAATCAACACATCTCTAATGTTGTTGAACTGTGACAACGTATAGTGGCTCAAGGATGTCTGGACTTTGATTTTAATGAAGTTGGTAAATACAGCTACACATGGCAACGAAATGAGGTTTTACTGAAACGAAATTATGTTTATCATTTGGCTCCGTCCAGGATTTGAATAATTGACGATTTTAAGTCTCATTACTCTAGAAAATTCTCAATTTAACTTGGCACAAATGCAGAATATATTGCAGTTCTAGTTTGCCTTGAGCGATATAGTGTTTAAATTTAACAACCAATTCCCTCTAACGCATGAGCTTTAATTGGCAACATTTCTCACATTTGCACATGCGGGCTTGGAATATTTAGATCCTCTTTTGAAACTAAGAACCCCAGAGACTAGAAGAAAATCGACGTGTTTCTTGTAGTTAACTTTATTTTTCACTTGTTATTTTGAACTCATTTTTATATTGTTAATTTCTGTGTGTATGTTTTGTCCTGGGTACGCAAATAGTTGGAAAACGTTTCCTGAATTAGATATGTTATGGTAGCTTTTTAATGCAACTTTGATGTCTAGGCGATTACTGACTCCTGTGAAAAGGCTATTTCAAATGTTATCATAAAGCCTCATGCATCACTAGTTGAACTTATTCATCCCCATATCATAGGAAGCATAACTGTTTTAGATAAGATTAAGTATCTCCTTTCCAAATATCAGTTTGCTGGTAACAAATGATATTACGTTTGTAACAAGATATTGTGTTGGAAATGTTGAAAGATATCCACATCGTTGCCAACTGTACAAAAGGTTTATAAATACATGTATTTGGTGAATGACGAGTTGTTCAACATTTGAATGGTTTTTAACATTCATTTGAATGTGAACAGCACGATTGTCAATTAGTATAATACCCAAAAGAGACAAAAGATCATGATGACCAAAAGAGACATACGTTACTCAAACTGCTTGACAATTTTGTATAACAACAATTATCGATTGACTATTATGAATTTACACTCTAAAAGAATTGTCATGTTCGAAGACACTGTCTCAAATTAGCATGTTTAGCAAATGCGCAAAAGAGTGTCCATTGTGACCATACACTTTGGGCTGTGTATTGTCTATAAGTGTTATTGTAGAGTTCTTGTATAGATCTTGAACAATTGAGGGATATTTAAATTGCGTAGCTTTTTATTGTTTTCATTCACAAGTCATAGGTACATTATGCAGTTGCTAACACAAACCCTTTTTGTCAAATACAAAGCCTTATTTTGAGAGTACACGTAATGTTTGAATCCATTAGGTGCTTTCGGTTTAGTCACAACATTCCCAAATCAGAAGTCTGCTAGGGACACCAATGCTAGAGAGACGCTTCTTTACTTATTACTTATTTAATTACATAGGTATATCCTACGAAAATGAAATTGTCGGGCAAACTTCAAAAGGAGAGCGTGGACAATTTAAGGAATAGTTTTAGGAGAGTGTTTGGTACTATAAAAGACAATTGTTGTGAAAAAGGACGCCGAAAAAGAAGAGGCTCACAGAAAGACGACAACATCAAATCGGAACTTAATAGAGTACGTTAACTTTTAGTTGTAAACCCTGTGTCTTATTTGTATACTGGTTCAGTATGTAGTGATCATGTCATTTCGGTTGTTCATTGTTGCTTCTACATTTAGGCTACACTTTGGCTTACATTCGATCTCATAGATGTGACAAAGATACTTGTATAATATATGAACGTATATAACACAATGAGGAGATGGAACTTAAGTATAACTTCATTTATGTCAGAGAGGGAACCTTTTACATGCTTATGTCTACTTTGTAATCGAAAAAAAAAGTAAACTTTAATTAAATATAATGAGATTTGCTTGACCGTACTTAAAACCAACATGTCTATAATTTTACGAAAGAAATATGCGTTATTCCCTCCTCAATAAAAACTGAAATCTCGAGCACCTTGTATGACTGAGTATGACTCGACGTACTGTTTGCCAAGTGTCACCTCGTACTGAATGTTCAAGGATCATCTAAAATAAACTTTACTGATGTAATCTTGCAGAGTACATCCGTCTTTACATAGCTCTCTAAATACATGTGACTGTCGAGCGGGTACCGTCTTCCTGTCTATATGCTGTATAGTAATATCATGTGTTTCTTTACGCACGTTCTAGATTTGTAAGTGTTCACATACGAGTATATCTATATCCAAAACAATGTATGCAAACACATGCACAAGTCAGACTCCAGCATGCATGTATACTAGGACTCACTTTTGCCTGAATTCAATTAGACAGTTGGTTTGTCAGTGTGTTTGTCCATTAACTATCCTAACCCGAAGGTCTAATATACTTTCTCTGTATATATAGATAGCAACTATCCGAGTTCATTTGTTTAAACAAGCTCAACATGTTCATATAGTGTGTACATGTTTATTATATACAAATGTATGACGATACATAACGAGGGGGCTTGTTTTACTTTTGAGTCAATCTTCCATAAGACCTTCGATTTTGCTAAGTTCGAAGGTAAAACCACTCTGAAATCCGTTCCTTGAACCACCCAGTACTAAGAAATGAGGGTTTCTTGCTCAAGTAAACAACCTTTGATAGGATATATGCAGTAAATACGCAGTGTTCGTAATTCATGAATGCGTGTATTTAAGATTGCGAAAGGTAAAACTTAAATGTAACATGCTTGTACATGTACATGTAAAACATACACTGTTTAGCTTATCTTTAACGTTGTCATTAATTATACTGACTTCATTTTCTGTTCAAATGCACTATCCAATTTCGTCTATACGGTAGAATTAAGTATGCAAACAAATGCACGTGTTCTGACATTGCAGTTTCGTGGAGTATTATAATACAACATGTTTAAACAGCAAAGTGTGTGCTTACGAACGAAACGTACTGTCCCAATAACGCAAAACACAATCGATGAATAAGCAGCACTTGTATGTTAAGGAGTTTAAGCGAGTTATTGCAAACTGTACATATCCACAGTCTGATCAGTGTTAAGGACATTTAAGTTGTTGCTCTATTTCATCCGGTGATAAAGTTAAATATACTCATAACCATTTCCTGTATTTGAGTTGAGACAATAAGCATGGCGTGAGTACCTGGCGCAGTTTGCAAAGATATATCTTGTTTTAAAACATTGTGAGTTTCAAAGGTTATGGGAAATGATGATCAACTCTACTTCTCGTTCCTTCATTTTATACACGCGTGCTTGAAAACTACTGAAATACCTTTGGAAAATGACCGTACAATCAACCATAAAAGCTCCCTAGTTTAATATTGTCCAAACAAAACAAAAACAAATAATATTACCAAATAACAAACAAAAAACCCCCCAAAAACACTATGAAAAACAAGAAAATAAAACATGCGAGCAAAACTAGACAAAATACATAGACATGCAATTACAGGTGTTCTTATAAAGGTTGTTTGATATGATGTAAGGATCTGTAAAACTAAAGTAGTAAGCGTTATGTTTCGGTATTTACATTTTCTGCTGGGTAATCCCTCTAACTTCTAAAGCCCCGTACAGTGTGTAACGTTCCCTATGTCAATATTGAACAGTCTCTACTACTTACCAAATAAAAACTTAAAATCAAAACTAACAAATACGATTTTATAAAGCCAATGTCCGGTTATTGTCATTCGATCATTATTGTTTTTTTTTGTTATTTCAATGTTCTCAAGACGTCCCAATCTGTCTAACAATGTCAGAATGTGTATTAGTTAAAATAGTTGTAACAGTGTATAGGTTGTATGTAGTACCAGCTAGATCTTGCCACCGGCGTCTAATTGCTTGTGAAGCAGCATTGTTTGAAAATGAAACAACTATTACGAAAGAGTTTCTGTTTCTATTCAATGAATTTAAACATTTTGACAAAGAAGAAAGATCCATAATAGAATTTAACGATGACGGTCGAAAGGATGGTGTTTTTTTAAAACTTGAATAAAAATGTGAATGTTTTTCAATTACGACTGATGACGTGATATGGCAATGAACGCTGAACTTTTATGAAAACTGTTCTTTGTCCAATTATTTAAAACACAAACACACACACACACCAAACGTAAATACGTCCAAAACCCTTGAAAACACAACACTATAAGAGTTCTGATGCACTTTGAAACAAAGTTTATTCAAAGTTTATTGGCAAAATCAGCAGAAAACATGCTTTTGTCCATTAACAAACACAAATGAATAATAATGTTATGGCACATATACATTTGGCGAAAGAAAAGAAATACTACAAAGGAAAAAAGTAATGCCAAAACATAAGAGTAACTGGGTTTTTTTGTAGACAGTTTATGACGGATTTTAATTAAACAGACACTTTCAGTACAGTGACCTAATGTCCGTTGGTCTTTAATAAGTTTAAAAGTTGTGGTTGAGCTGTGTACATATCATCATTTCAAAAAGGCTGAAACGGCTCAGAGGCAATGTGTTGTAACTATGTTTATACTTACCTATAAATAGACCAGTTTTTGCACTATGTTACGATACTCTGCTTCTTGGATGGTTGACAGGGAATAGTGGCCTTTGTGTGTAATCATCAGCATGTACAGTGTCGTTCAAGGGTGTAAGTATGTGTCGGTAAAGCACATCTGAGAGCTATTTGTATTACTGTAACGTAGGTTTAAACTATGCTAGAATTATAGTAGTTTTGCACTTACTTCAAACGAAACTTGTATGAATAAAGTGATACACCGTAACGAGGTTTTATATCACGTGTACATAAATACCTAGATGTTTGGAAAAGACTGTTTTGTTATAGAAGATAAGATTTAACCAGCTTTGTTGAGAAAAAGATGGATTATCTTAAATATTAGGTGTACATATTATGCGGATTATGTCGTATTGTGCAGCAGTGATATTGGGTGTCGGTTTAGGCTTCTAAAGGTCTGCACATTGCTTTATATAATGCAGTTTTGGGTAATTTACCCTGAATAACAAGCAAAATATTATTAAAACAAGTTTGTATTGCGATGTATATAGCTTAATTGTGGAGCACGCAACTTCTGCACAGTAAGAAAAGAGTTTGACACAACAGTACTTATAGTGTGGAGTATGGACAAAAGGACATAGTTTTGTTAATCTTTGTTATATACGTGTAACAAAAAGTGCGAAACAATATCCTGTTGATTGGAAATACGATATTTTGTGATTCAGACATTTTCTATTGTTTTAAGAGACTATAAACATTGCGCCTGTTTCTGTTAGATGTCTAAACGCCTATCTAAAAGACATCAATTTTGCTTGACGTTCGACACTTTTCTCTTTTCTCTCTAAGAAGCATCATTTGAGCAAGTTTGCCCATGCTGTACTCTGACTGTGGTGTTATCGAACAAATGTTGACGGCAGTTTCACTGTAGTGTCGGGTATAGAAAAACGATGCCGATGATTTCCACTTACTCACATGGCGCATAATTGTATATTGGAACTTTGGCGCGAGATTCTGACTACACGTGCGAAACTTTACATCCGGTGAACAGATATGACATGTGTTGACATAGCTGTGACATTTGAAGCATTGGAAACTTGTTGACAAAATTTACTCGAGAATCCTTCATACATGTACAATTTCCAGCAAGTGCCAACTTTTTGGGATTGTCGCGCTGTTATTGTGTGTACATACGTCACTGTATGTATCGCTTTGAAATAGTTCCAGCCAGTTTTGAAGTTTTATAAATGTTGTGAAAGGATGTCAAGCGCAAAGTACATGTCGCAATGGGATGCAAAACAAGTATGTATAAAACAAACCTATTTACGTTAGTATTACATGAACATGAATATATGACGTCTGCTCGATCTACGGTGTACTATTAGATTTATATTGAGAGAGTTGTATTTGTTCCTGACACGATCGTTACTTTAAACCCTTTAGTTTGCGTTAGACGTAATTTGAAAACATATATACACGTAAGACTTTAAAAGTGTTAATTCTTCTCATTGTTCTTTTGTTTTGTTTATGTTTTTGCCTTGAATTCGATACCCGTTTCATTTTGTTAGTGCATATTGTTGTGCGATATCTCATATGTATCATTGATCCGTTAAGTTTAGTGCATATTGTTGTGCGATCTCTTATATGTATCATTGATCCGTTAAGTTAAGTGCATATTGTTGTGCGATCTCTTATATGTATCGTTGATACGTTAAGTTTAGTGCATATTGTTGTGCGATCTCTTATATGTAAAAAATATATAAATCAATAACTGCAAGGGAATGAACTTTAAGGACTCACATACGCTCACTGAATTAGACTTTCGTGAGTTTTGTGTTATTGAAGAAAGTCATAAACTTGTTTTTTGTTGTTGCTTTTTTATGTGATTTACCAAATGCGGTGTCCAGCTTCAGAAACGTATCTTAAGTTTATTGTGATTTGAAAATTCATATGTAACCTTCGAGTGTCATGTTTGCAATATGTTCTCACGCATCCGTTTGCAAGCATTCTTCCCACGTAACAGCACACCGTTCGACATAAATATGTGTGTTAGTCACAACGGATTTTTTCAAACATGGCATGTCGACATTGTTAAGATACCCAAATATGTAGGCCCCGATCGTACGTTATTTCGAATGTTTTGAATGGGCCCATCTGTACATAGTTGGTACGTTCGTTTGAGGACCAATGATAAAACATCTTTAGATAAACGAAGTAAATCTGATGACATACATCATTGATTTACCAGCCTATCCAAATCAACTACAGGTTGGACGTTTCCCTTTCAAACCAAACAATAAACTATTAGTAAATAACATGACTTGACGTTTCTAACATGTAATATGTTGATACCCCTTTCAAAGACTTTATCGTCATTATTAATAGTAGTTTCACGCAATGGGAGCATTCAATCCTTTATTTAAGTTTTCAAATTGAAATGTGACAATACTATGGACTACAAGGTCAATATATAAGTTGAACATTGTCCCCTTCATATCTGGTAATGTTTAGTGTGCATAATGTGACAAGCATAGAAACGTGTCTATATTAAATATTCAAATGGCTGATCAAAGTGAAATGTCCCCAAGTTAATAGGCTCTGTGACTTTATGCATCATGAACGTAAAACGCATGTCAAATAGTTGGCTGAATAAACATAACGATTATAGGCTGGGAAATACTCCATTGACTGAATAGAAAGTTGTACAGTATACGGTGGGATAAATGTGATCAATATTTCAGAAAACCACAAATCATTTATTAATACGGGCAAACACATCTGATTCACCGATATTGATAATAGAGAAAATATGTGTTGATAAATGTTTAAACTATTATTCAATGAATTACTACGAAATGGTATGAACTCAACAACGACTGAATTAACGTTTGTGTGCGGTGTCCCAAGAAGTATCCCTTAATGAGGTTTGATGCAACACGTTAGAAACACTGGAACAAATTAACGAGACAGGGGTGGCTTAATTATTCCAAATGGACCCAGATGTCAATATGTATTTGTCAAGTCTATTAGTAGATTACACTGTATATGTTATAAATCTTTTATTTTGGTTTCTCTAATATTTATTCAGACTTTCATTGAGCCAACGTACATATAATAAGAACCTTATAAGCTGAACAACGGTCATTTGCCTTTCAAGAGTACACTAACCGTCGAGTGTATACATAGCAAAATATGATCCGCTTAAGTATTATTGAGAAATAAAAATCAAGAAAAACAGCACATGTATTTATCTTTATGTTAAGCTACCCTGATTGACAACCCCAAACAATAGGTAACGAACAGTCGATCAACGCTTGTTTATACCTACCACAAGAACTTAACAAGTTAAAAAAGGTTAGGCTATCCCTTGGTTCTAGATTTTACCAGCTGTATAATGATTCATAAACTTTCTTTTTTCCATAATTTGAACCCTACCACTACTACGCCAAGTACGTAGAACGTAAGTGACTGAAAAACCTAAGACGGGCTGCATTTTAATGGGATCAAAGTCATACTCCTTTCTATATGTGCAACGAGTACTTAAACAGTAAGATGGGCTAACATTAAACAGATCATTAAGCTTCTTATGAAGAATCTAAAATCTCGCATTTTGAAGTCGGTAGAAAAGTCGTAAATATCAACAGTTAGAACACACATTTATAGAGAAACAAGTACATGTAGTCTGTCACATGTATCTTTAAACATTCAGATGTGATTTCAAGATTTGATGTAAACTAATTTTAACGTGTTGGCCTAAACTTAAGTTGTCCCTCAGGATGTGTATGAATACGGCCCATGACGAGCACGTGTCTTATCACGTGTTATTATTTGTAGCCAATATAAAGTATACCCATAATGTTTCAGTATTATGACAAAGAGTAACCAAGCATGATAGAAAGTGTATAAGTACAAGCATGTATTATATATCACACTGTGTGGTTTGTAAAAGGTAATGTTGCGTGTCTGGGTATAATAGCTTTGTTTCTTTTCACTGCGTAATTCGTTTCGTATACCTTTTTTATTTATTAGACAACTGAAAGGCAACACACACTGTTTAAAAGAAAATAGGACGTTCTATGTTTTGTATCATAATTTCGTAAGTTCATGCATCATACGAAATCTTGAGAAAAAAATGTAATTGAATTTGCCTTTGTATGTAAACGTTTTAATAATAGGACTGTTGACTAGCATACTTACAAACGATATACAGACGCAAACACCTCTTAAACATTGTTATTTAAAAAGAATGTACAACTTTTCCATAGGTGGTTTAATTTCGCCATGAACGATATCAATAGTCTTATCAGAGAATAACATTACTTGGTGTCAGATTTAGCACCCCCGGGCCCAATCCATTTAACCCATGCCCCTCCTGATGAGAACCCAAACTCTTTAGCGACTTTTGAATGGCAGCCATTTTTCTGTTGTCAAGTTCTAACCTCATTTAAAGATCTTGAAATGCATGGAAAGATGGATGGTTATTTGAAACTTTTTAACGTTTTCAATGAAAGCATATTGTGAGTTTTACATTCCTTCTGTCTGCACAGTATGCCAATAGACATGACAAGAGATTACTTTACTTTTATAATCAAGAACATTCATACGGCCACACACAATACGTTAATTTGTTCGGTGTTTATGGTGACACCAATCTTAGAATTGATCAGAATGTTTAGTATATTTTCAGTTATCATAAACACTCTCTGTCACCAAGCTCTTATGACTGGTACAGTTTGAGTCTACATATATTGTGTCATTATGTCAATGATAACACATGATGTAAACAGTTTCTTCGGACATAAATTGCATGCAGTCAGTTGAAAAAAAAGTATATCTGTTTAAGCATGGCCCACATTCGTCCGACTAAAATGGAAACACATTCCCACTAGATCTCTGATGTTTTGAGCAGGATTTCTACCCGAATACACGTTTCATCACATAACCCTGGGCTCGTCTTATCAGCCATGGCCCCTAGAGACCTTGTTTGTACACGGGTTCTCAACAGCATGATATATAAGCACATCCCACGTAGATAACATTGTTAGCCCAAGATAAAGGTTTTGGGGTATGATAATCCTTCAATTTACCATTACCCTGCTCAAGTTTATAGGAATATTTACGAGCTTATCCGATGATAATTTGCTCAAGACGAGATAACGCGGGTACCAACATTGAAACCGGGTGTTATAAACAAAGGGCTTTGGGTGAGTGTTAGAGCCTAGCATTCGGAGTAACGGCACTGGTAGAACGAGGTGATTGAACCATGTATCGTAAAGGCCACAGACATATTCCGATAATTGGACAAATATACAACCATTTTCGGCATTATGTTGTCCTCAAGTTTGCACGTACATGTATGATTTGACACAGGTTTTAAGATTTCATGAAAGTGCCCGTTCTTTGAAATCCACAGCTGACATTTCAAGTATTTAGGAATGTGAAAAACAATTTCAGAATGTTTTGACAGTTTCTGTTACTTTGTCTGCAAAACCCTATACAATTCCCGTGCACAGTGTAAAGGTAAAATGTTAAATTCTGAAATGTCAGGAGTTATTTTGGCACTAATATGCGATCACTTACAGTATGCATGGCCAAGTATAAAATGTCTAACTTTGCTGCGATTTTGACAAGTTTATTCTCTTTCTCCAGATGCGTGAAGATGTCTAAACACAGTAAAACAAGTTAATGGATTCAGCCGTATAAGACAGGGCTTCACCGTTAGGCCTCATAAACAATGCTTTCCTTTGGTAGTTCAGTTAGTCAGATGTTAGTTTTACGGCTCTATCCACGAGTGTTCAGGGATTCAAGATATTTGGTTGATTTAGACATTCATGCAGATCTGACCTAACACAAATATGTAAACTAGATATTGTCTCGAAGCTGACGTCTTCATTATCTGTTCTCTCTCTCTCTCTCTCTCTCTCTCTCTCTATGTGTCTTTATCTTTGTTTCTCTCTCTCTCTAACTCTCGTTTTGCTTCTCTTCTCTCTCTCTCTCTCTCTCTATATATATATATATATATATCGCTCTCTTTCTATATGTTCTCTCTAGTTTGTCTCTCTCTCTCCCTTTCCTCTCTAATCTCTCTCCCAACCTTTCTTTATAACTCTTGCTCGCTCTCTCTCCCACACTCTCTTCTCTTTCTTTCCCTCTCTTTCTCATCTCTCTGGCTATCTTCTCTCTCTCTCTCTCTATCTCTCTCTCTTCTCTCTCTCCCCAACTGTCTCTCTTCTCTCTGCGTTCATCTATCTCTATTTGATACAATTCATAGTGTGTAGCTCCATATTTAAATTGAATATCACATCTAAGGTAAATACAAGGTCATATCAGTTCGCATACGTAACCATTGAGTTGATGAGCTTATCACTATATGTTGACCTTCCACGCTAATGGATTTGATTTGAATTTGACTTTCAAACTGAGATATCAACAAGGTGATGGCTTAACCCGTTGCCTGTTCGATATTTGTAAATCTGACTTTTCTCACATATTTAGATTTAAATGTATATCATCGTATGTGAGATGGGATCAATCATGAGTGTGTTTAAATTTATCAGTTAACGTGGACACTACAGATGCAATCTTCTGAAATGATTTCGATTTGAGCGTACCGAATCATTACATACTGAAATATAGAAAATAGTTTGTAGGGTATTTTACGAAAATTCCTCCGCAACCTGGTGGTGAGACAGGCAACAACACTCTTAAGTATAATCCAATTCTTTATAAGGATTAAGCTCCTGCTAGATATGCCAATGTTACATGTATAGTGAGAGTTTTACGCCATCCTTCAGTCCTCATAACTCTGTGTAACCGACATTGAATTGCAGACGTTTATAGTTCTTAATATCTTTCTGTGAGATCGCATTTGAGAAATATATTTATTGTATAAGAAAATGGAAAGTGCCTCTATTTTTATGATGCACTCATTACAACAATTACAGCGTTCACTTGTTTTCGCCGATAGTAACCTCCCCGATAGTAGCCTCCCCTTTCTCAGACTCATGTGGTTAAAATAAAGCTCACGATCGAACATCCCTAATACACGAATTAAAAAAAAGATATCCATGGACCGATAAAGTATAGTCATAGAAGGAATGTATGTAACAATAGTGCAACTGTATTCAGGGGATACATATTTACACTGTTATTCACTATACATGTATCATTGAAATATAAAACAATGTCACATTTTCCTAGAACTACTTGTACCTTTTCCAGTCTATCGGTTGTAGGTTTTAATTTTCATTTCTAGGAAAACCCAAGACCTACAGGTTACCTGCATTTACCTGTCTAATGTTTAAACGGTTTTTGGTCATAGAATACAATTTAAAACTGCAAACATTAGCCTGACATACAGCACAGGGCATAACAACTGTAGGCAACACTAAAACACGAGCTTATATTTTAATGAATATATGAAACCATACACAGGGACCGTTATTTCAAGGGTTTATTTTAAATTGTAATTGAATCCACGAAGATTAAGCTATACACACATATATAGATCCTTTACCTCACCATATAAACAAACGTTATTACCATCGTTAGGTAGATATTTATCATTTATATGTGCAGTTTATTCGACATAGTGCACACACAAACATTTGCAAACCCGGATTTCTCCCTTTTGAATTATTGAAGGTTAGACGATTCGTTTAGCGACGCCTAAGGCTGCAGCTGCACATGTATGGTGGTTACTGTACTGTATATTAAGGTTGAACAAAGCGAAATATGGTTGGTGTGATTGTATTAACAAAGTACTTGAACACATTGTATTTCTGACGTGACACATACAAACTAAAGCATCTTATTAAGCGCGTGATTGTGATAATTATAATACCTATTCATTTGCTTCTTTGATTTGTTGTTATAATGGTCTTGCTGTGTGTACGGTAAGCCAATTACATACCTATATACTACACAAGGTGAAGCACACACTGATGATTATAACACAGACCAAATATAGGCACTATCATTACACTCACCTTAATTGCTATGGGGGGTTTATCATTGTAGCCTCGTTTACAGCCGACTGACCTCTACGTGCACCTGTCACATTGATGTAGATTCAAAGTTGGACGTGAAGGGGAGATGAAATTTTATATCGGCTTACCACTAGATTTAGCCAGGTATACGATGTTAAAACTGTCTGGCCAAATGAGACGTACGTTAGATATGGTTAACACTAGCTTACCTGTTAAATGCGGCGAGGGTCCAAATGTTTTGATAAGCATATAAGTACCACGGTATGTCGGTGTGTGTTGAACTGGATAATACAGCATATCGATGTACATATTAGGGAAGCATTGCATTTAATACTTGAAAGTAGCTTGATTGTGTGCTCAGTAACCAGACCAGATCGTTGTCGAAAATCACACATTTCACGGAAGGCTAAACTTAATATGTCTTGTGTTGTTGTTTTTTGCACTTACCCACCTTCATGGTTGTGTGTATGCGTTCACTTTGAGGCGAACTAGTCCAAAGACCGTTCACATTTTTTTTGTCCAGAACGAGTCAAATCTAAAAATATGTTGTCATGATCCATCTTCTAAAATATAAGGCACTGTATCTCTCATTTAATCCAGGAAAAACAACGTTTGTATGTTAGGCCACTAGTCGCTCATATTTGTTTAACCAAGACAGGGCGAGAATAGTATAGGCAACTTAATAAACTGGTCGCCATTAAGAGGACATAAGAAATTGATCACAATCCCTTAGGCCCCATGTTTAATGTGGAGCCATCAGTCATTGTTAGGTCTTGGATAGGTTGATGAGCTTTTGTCATGCTAGTAAACGTTTACAGAATCTCTAAGAATCATAGAAAGCACACACGCGATCGTGACTGACCGCCATTAACACCCATTACTAAACTTGACGTCCATATTGTATTCTTACGCATGGGTAAAACACGACATTTTATTAGTGTTCCGATATGCTTGTCTCTCGTCAAGGTCAGTTATTAAGGCAAGGGAAGGCACCCCAAGGTTATGATAATGTCCTTTCCGTTGGCGAATGATTACTGTATTTAAGGAACAAAGTTATGTCGATGATGGTAACTAAATTGAAACCGAACGCTTTTGTTCCGTTATCAGAGTTATTTTGGCCACCATTTAGACGCTTATTTACCGGAAAATAGAATGAAGAATGTTTTTAATACCACCAGTTACTTCATCAGGCGTGAAGTGCTAATCTTTGGGAGAAAGGCATTTTCTGACAATTTCAAGTCTTCTTGAAGTGGAGAAACCTTTTAGGGAGAATTGTTTCAATTTCATCATTTCGGTTTTCTCGCTCATATCGGGAAGAAAATGAGAGCTATATTTGTAGCGGTATTATTGTCAGTTTGATATTGATTGCAACATTTACTTGATTACCCTACATTGTTTGTCAATCTGTCTATGGGTTGATTGCATTGAATCAGAAGCGCCGTTTATGTCCAGAGTGCAAACATTAACCCCCTCCGACACAAAGTAGTTCCCAGTCAGATGACGGTATTGTTACATTGTCAGATGCGTGTGTTACAAAACTTGCCAAATTTGACCACATGAGACATTTGCCGGTTACGGTTGTTGGATCGGTATTTGAAACAGACTTACAACAATTAATGAAGGACTGAAGTTTTGTTCTCGTACCGTGGGTGTGTCTCTGAGGACTCGATGCTGCCATGTTGCGTGTTGGTGGGATTGAAAGTTTCTCGGTCTTCGGTTTTGTTATTGTACTACCATTGGTTCCTCCGCGGGGACATGTCTACCACGGCGTACACGTCAAACGGTCCAATAGTGACTCTTCATATACAAGACGCGGACATTATAATCAATATGGAAGATGAAAAGCAAACAAACGAGCCATTATTTAGTGTAGAATTTATTTGATGAATGGATTTTGTCTACTTTTACTCATTCAATAAAACACCTTTGTTAATCTACAAACTGTGTCCTGTAGAACGCCAAAAGAAAACTTTACTTTAGGAATTATAGCATGCGATTGGTTCTGTTATTTCGTCAATTGGCTCTACTATCTATGTACCGGATTAGCCTGAATACAAATTGCTACCATCATACGAGTCATTCACTACAATAGACCATTAGGTTATATTTACTTATACAGTTTATTTAATATATTAGAAATTTGACTTAAATTACAAAATGTACAATATAAAGGTGTGTACAGCTGTTATTTTTGCTTGAAAGAAAAAAAAGGAAAACTAACATGTTAGTGTATTGTACAGTTAACGGAAATACGCACACTTTACATAGCCAATTCCAGTGAAGTTTTAGATAGGCAAACTTGAAAGAGACGATGCTTATGTATTTTTTAAGCAGTTCTATAATTCTATAATGTCCTATTAAAGTAGCTTTCTTTGAACGTACGTCGTTGTCTATAGTTGTGTTCTGTGAATGTACGTCGTTGTCTATAGTTGTGTTCTATGAACGTACGTCGTTATCTATAGTTGTGTTCTATGAACGTACGTCGTTGTCCATAGTTGTGTTCTGTGAACGTACGTCGTTGTCTATAGTTGTGTTCTGTGAACGTACGTCGTTGTCTATAGTTGTGTTCTATGAACGTACGTCGTTGTCTATAGTTGTGTTCTGTGAACACACGTCGTTGTCTATAGTTGTGTTCTGTGAACGTACGTCGTTGTTAATAGTTGTGTTCT
>ENA-OREC01000277-OREC01000277.1-marine-metagenome-genome-assembly--contig:-NODE-277-length-17803-cov-12.872504_pt1 | contig 17803 bp, 8 predicted proteins | sample MGYA00248626_ERZ508543 | MGnify/ENA primary metagenome ERZ508543 (study PRJEB26211, sample SAMN05518279) | marine metagenome | isolation source: Puget Sound, Washington, USA | host: Bankia setacea...
TCCTTTCTGCACCGTTTAGTTTCACTTTCAGCCATGTTTGTAAACAAATGCAGACGGCTTTTCGCTATTACGTCATTACATGTTTACATGTCAAAACTGACAGGTGCGCAACCACAAAACCTCCAAAAGGAGAGTTACGAGTTTTTTCTACTTACGCTTAAGACAAAACGTACGCATGTTTCGTTTAACGTAGACGTAAGGTTACGCACAAACTTACGCATTGTTAGTAAAACGGTACCCAAGGGAATTAACTCACAGCATATCTAGCGCTCAAGCCCGTAAAGTAAACTGTATTATATCTATAAGCGCATGCCCGGTTACTAGCAAGGTACTTCCGAAACAACATGGCGGACATGATGTTCACGAGGACGTCATATTTAAATCCAGATGATGACTTTGTGCTTCACGGTCGTTCAACCGCATACTGGTATATATTGCCTGAAGTAATTTATGTTGAGGAATGATTCAGAGACAAAAAATAAGTCAATGTAATTAGTATAATGAAAGACAACGCCCTTAAACACACATCAGTTAACATCCATTCCATTGCTAGCCATTAAACATGTATTTCTAGCCAGAGGAATACAACTTCCTTAATCACAGCAAACTCCTGTCCTGCTAGTAACTGTTTTGGATTTACAAATATGCAGTACAGCTATAGAAAGAAATAAAGTAAAAGAAAAATGGTACAACACCAACTGTATAGATATTGAATTTATAAGGGCAATTAATAATCAACAAACAAGTTAACTTAAATATAACATCTAATAGGTTCACCAAATGAAATCTATTTACGGGCATTTTTAATGACAAACTAGACCAGTTATGCAGCAACTAACATTTTTATTAAAACTGTTATGTGCACACTTGTTAATGAAGCCCTAACTTCACTAACTTAACCCCTAGTCAATATCACTTTTAATTTTATTGCCAAGATGAACTATGCAAAACGTGTCAGCAATTAAACCATTTTAATAGTTTTCATGTTACATCTAGCTTGAAAAGAACATGATTCAACAACACATCCATTTGCCGCTCTTTACTTTCATGTATAACATTGTTTCATAGTTTCTAAAAGCAGAGTTATATCCCCATAACAATAACACTGTAGAAAGCAAAAAGTTACATTTAGAATTACAGAACAAAAATATATTGTTACCATTACAGGGAGAGACGAGATCACATTCCAAATTCTGAGTTAACAAGTACTACTGCAAGGCTAAGCCAGCATGGGAGGTATGACCCAGGAAACTACAGAAAACTAGAGAAAACCTATGCAAGATCTCTGACTGATTTGGCAAATAATCTTGAGGTGCTAGGAATGGAGGTGGATCAGACATTAGCTGGTGGCAAGACATATAATGATGCACTTATTGATAGAGAAATACAACAAGAGTTGGCATTTCAGAAAAGTTTACGTACAGAAATAAAAGCCGAGCAGTTTGAACGGTCTAAATCTATGGAAACTTTAAGAACAGATTTGACAGATGATGAACTTTTGCAATTGTATGAAGATCATGTTGGTGAGGTTGACAGTTTGTCCGGAAGACCGACTTCAGCAAGAGATGCACAGTGGTATGTTAACCCAAATCACCTGACTGGCCATACGGAAGCACCAACCCTACAGAGCATTGGTAAGACACACAGATATGGAAGGAAAAGTAAGGTTGAGTTTGCAGACAAGGACAAAATTGCCCATAACAACTTTCCAGTAACATTAGGTTCTTCCTATGAATTATGTGCTCTCAATTATCCAGCTTCTGAGCCGATGAATGTGTCAGCACCACCGTCAATGAGGAGGTCAAAGTCAGCTACAAGGACCCACAAGTTTAGATCCTATGATAGAAGCTTCAATGACAAGGCAGACATTGACCGGTTGTATCTATTGACCAAAGAAGCCCCTGTCATAGGTAGGGCAAAGTTGTTCTTTACAGATACTATCATCAGTAGTTTATTAGTTTACCATTGTTGTATTGTTGTAGAAAACATATTTAGCACAAATAACTTTCAGACATGTTTGACCACAAAAAATTTTTTGGCTACTTTTAATTTACATCGACTCTATCAAATTTTGTATTTGAAAATCTATTTCAAACTACATGTATCAAATATAGAGAAACCATATTTGCTTTTGTGTTATTTTCTCTTTAACAAAGTTGTAAATTGATGTTCTTACATTTTCTTATTTAGGATCATCTGGAGTGTACATGACCTCCCCACATCAGCAGGTTCTTGGAAAACTACGCCTGGAACGTCTCCAACTAGAGGAAGCTAAACTGTTAGAATGGAAGAGAAAACATGAGTTAGAGAGGACAAGGGGACCAAGACCCAAATGGTGAGAAATCAAGTGTCATGTCTGTATCTAAATGTTCATGAAAAATGGGTTATTCTTTTCAAAGGTTTACATTTTAACAGAAACTGATACATGTTAATAACATTGTGTGTTATTAAAAACATAATTAATTTTGTCTAAGTTAAAAAAGACAGGGTACTACAGTAAATAGCAAAGACTCCTGGTTTTTTTCCTATAGCAAGATACTGCCCTCATTGCTAAGTACTGGTTGGTTCCAGGAACAGATTGGAGCATGATTTCACATACTAAAATAAATCAAGGGCCTACTGGGCAATTAAAATAAGTCAGATAAATTCCCTTGTTAAATGTAGGTCAAAACCAAAACTAAACACTCATACACTATATATACAGAATGGTGCATTTATTGAGCCCTGTCACCAATTGGGTTTCAGGTACATGTCTAAAGGCCCAGATTTCCACTACGAGTCTAACAAGAACACCAGTATGATCAAGACACAGTCACAGTACGAGGACATGCTGGACTACAGGGAGGACTTACTCAGATCTTCATATGAAAACCTGAAAAAGTACAATCGACAACCCATGGCAGTATGATCATCTAATGTGACACCTCTAGGCTCTATGATGTCCAGATCAACCACACACTGTCCACACAGATTAACGATTGCTTTTACTTATATGGTTAATCACAACCACGATGTTTAGATAACGTAATTTTACAATTAAAACGTTCATGGTTCACTGAAATAAGACACTTTGCTCAAGAGCTTTGGTTTGTTCATGAGTTTGTAATTGTATTGTATGCATTTATATTAAGATTGATAATATACACTATTTTGGGGATTGAAAGAGTATACTTTATAGCCAAGGTATTATATTAAGTAATAACAGCCAAAAACTTCAATTAAAGGAACAACTGTATTAGATGTTGAAGCCTAGTGTAGTGGTATGTACATATAGTTAATTTAGATACATATATAAACCTTCACTCTATACAATGTACTTAGTAGTTACTTAGATTCAGTGTGCAGCATTTTATAATAATACAGTCATAATACAATGTTAATTTTTACTTGTAGCTAGTCAGAAAATAGTGTTGTCTTTGTTGTTACCTTTGTTATTGTCTTAGTTTTGTTTAGTTTGTGCCAATTACATGTACATTGTTCAAACAAAATAATTCTATTTGGGTTTTTTCATACATGTATACAACTTCCTTGAAAACATATGTTTCGAGCATACCTAATCTTGTAATGTTTTTAAGTTGTTAACTGTGATATCCTTTTTTGTTAAGGTTTTACTCAAACACTATATCTATCTTTCAATTGTGTGTTTGATTGTTGTTGTTTTGGTATTGTTAAACTGTTTGCTCAAAGTTGATGTTTTCTGATTCTAGCATTGTAAAAGGATGTATTCTAATGTAACTGTTTCAATATATCATGAAAGGTACTCCAATTTTCAGTATGAAAGAAAACTGTTCTTGCTTTTGTCAGAAATACACCAACAATTATTTGTTCTTTAATTGTGTATTATCTATTATAAGAATGTTCTGACCACCCCATTAGACAATAATACACTGTTTTGTTTCTACCTCTTGATACAGTGAGTAAATAATGTCTTTATTTATAATTGATAATATATCTGGCATACACTGTGTAGTACAACAGGTAGTTAAAGTGTTCAACACTGAAATAAGGCAGTCAAACATCTAAAAATGCTCCAGTGATCTAGCATTATCATCAGCAATTGTAAGATTTTCTGTAATCATCCATTATTGTGCCAGTTTACATTTTTTTAGATTTTTAATTGTGTGCATTATTCTTACTGCTGATTGTTCAAAGCCATAATAACATATTTATTCTTGCTAACTATTGTCATATTTACTAGTTTAGTGTTAAGCTCACATGTATGTATACCAGTATTAGCATATTTACAATGCACGTTTGCTGTGATATATCTCTATGCAAGAGCTTGTTAGTATTATATACTCTCAATGTAGACTAATCTTACATCAACAGTTCACAAGTATCTTTGTTTTATTAAGGTGCACTTATGATGTTATTGTAATAAAACATGGGTTTTTTGCCAAGTATTGGTTGCAACTCCAGGGTCTGACCCAATAAACCCAAACTGATTTGAATATAAAGTGTGTACAAAATGGGCAAAAGAACATCAGTCTTGCATGTAGGGGAACCATTTTGAACCCCACCAAAAAATTGTATCTCTTTATAAAGTTTGCTCTTACTGTAAACAAATCTAACTTGCCCAATATTTGTTCTAGCTCTAACCAAAAGTGACACTAGCTTACCATATATGTGCTTGATATTTTCACTACCAAAGAAATCTCATGTTGCAAGTGCTTATATATACTGACATTTACTGCATATAGCTTTTAATAAAATGAAATATTACAAACAAACACCCAAGTTTTGTTGTGTTGTTTTTCCTCACCACAAATGTGTGTATTTTGTTTGGGTTTCACTGTTTAAGTAGATGTTGCCATACCTACCAAACAACTATATACATCTTACTAGTCTTGATTGGCCTCCTGTAGGAACAACAGTTCTACATGGTGTGTATGTCGTTACAACATAAAACATTTGCCAAATAAATTGAATATGTCATGGTCAAAACCATTCAAAAGTGTACTTACTGTTCCTATCAACACATACTCTTTGTATCGTGTAACATAACGATGATATCCTCTAAGTATACACATCCAAGTGTTCGTGTTTTGGTTTGTTTATACTAGAACAATGATTGCTTGATTAATTTTATTTCAAGTTATTGAAATTAACAAATATTTTACCAAGCATCTCACAAATATTCGATCAACGGTGTCACACTTTCGTAACTTCTTTATAGATCTACAATTTGTGCAAGTGATTCAACGTTTTTATCAATTCAAGGGAAACAACTCATTGAAAGACTATATACAATTTTTTAGCTGTGTCCCTTTAATGGTTTAATTCGAACTGACGCGTTTCCTAGAAAATTGAGTTTATCTGAAAGTTTTGTTTCTCATTCATTACATAATCATGAGACTCATAGTTTGTTTTCATCGAACAAACTTAACTTGTGACATATGCACCTTTTCTTCTATTGCATTTAATGGTTTGTTTCTTGGGATAATGTTGTCATTTGAATGTCTGACATGGATTATCAAAATACATGTATATGCACGAACTTAGCTCAGATATACATTACACTGATTATTCCTCGAACTATCGTACACATGGCAAACATCGTTCATACGCTGCACTATGACTCATGCTATATTTATCATTGTTTCATGTCTGGAAACGTAGCTAACATAAAACAAAGGCAATTAATATATTTTCTAGGCTAAATAGTATCGTCTAATTATTACATGGACGATATTTCTCTAAAGTATTAAAATCGTTCATCATAATTTATTGAAGCTAGGATTAATTTTATGGTAAGAAATTAATGAACAGGTTATCAACATTACATATCACACGTAATCCACGCTTCATAAAACAACGCAGACGGTTAATGGTGGTTTTTCAAATACAATCAAACACGCACATAATCTACTTTTTTCAGATATCATTTGGCAAAGATATGGAGTGTGTATGGCTCTACGTGGTTGAGGGGAAGTTGATATTAACACTGGGATTGTAATTTAAACAACAATTTCGGCTAAACCACAAAACAATCTACCAAGCCCATTTTTCCAATCTACTTTTCAGAATGTAAACAGATACCTTGAATGCGTGAATCGTTGAAATTTACATGACATTTGGATGATATACATGCAGCGCGGGGCATGTCCTTTATTCCTCCGGAAAGTTTAAAATGTTCGCGCTGTTGTTAACGCGCTACGCCTCGCTGGTGTCGTCACGCTGGGAGAAAAAAAGTCGTCTGCGATTGCCAGCCTGCTAGTCACGTGACGCATGCGCTTACTCTTGAGTCCACAATAAGTCGTCTGCTACAGTAACGTTACAGACGATGGAGATATAACGCGGGACATCATGGTGTTATTACTTTCTTGGAATAAGTTGTTGTGTTTTATATTATTGTTGTGTCATTTTTTAATCATTCCAAACAATGGATTTGACTTAGATGTGGATGGCGTGTGTAGATTAGAATGTAGCCATAGCAAAGTGGTAAGTATAGAGATTTACGATGTGCGACATTTGTGTTATACAAACAATACATACATCATGTATACATACCCGTGGACTAATGTAGATCTAAAGTTAGCAAACATTGTTTCAACTCTTGTATCCATCTACCCCGGTTAGTTTTGCTATTAAGTTGTTGAAAAAATACCATGAGTTTGTATAAGCAGATTTAACACACTTACGTTTGATGCATTTAATTATTTGATTGAAACTGTTTCAGCTGTTCCAAGAACGTGCACTAGATGCATCGTTGAAACATAAAATAAGTTTTAAATGGAGTTTATTTTTGGTATTTTTCTTTGTAGTGAATTTCGGTGGTGTTGTTTACCATAAACGACACGAAATAAACAGGTTAGAAAGTACGAGTATATGTAAGATGCACTATAGTTGCTTTCATGACAAACTTTCTAATTTCACATCAAACCAATATATGGCATTGCGCACATTTACTTCAAAATAAGAAACAACGTAGAACTTATATATATGCGTTCGAATACTTTATCTAGCGTAAGACACAATGAATTTGAAGTCTGTAACCGGTATCTACCACCCGATTGTACAAACGTTTTAAACGTAACAAATTGAACGATCTGTACAATTTTAAAAATCTAGATTGACAGTTCCATCTGGCCATGAGAAATTAAATTCAACACATGAAATTTACACAATTGTGCATATTCCAAGATGTTGTCTTCTATGCGGTAGTTAGCATATCTTTTTCTGAAAATTGAGTGATGCTTTTGACAGTTTCTTGTAAATTTAGTAACGAAATGCAAGCAAAATAGCCGTTGCACCTGGCACTATCTGAGAATCGCCGTTATATTTGCTCGTTAATCTCCTTCAAATCTTGCATATAAGTCCGGAGAGGGTGCCAATGAGTTAGTTAACGCCGACAGTTCTAGCTGTGTTGCATCCCGGGATAGCTCAATTTCCTCATTTTACCAAAATTCAAAAGAACGTTCAACAATTAACAATGTTCGAAAACTCGCGATAAGCCTGCGCTAGTAAATTTTCGAACCTATTTTCCCTATGAAGAATGTTACTAGATCTCTTTGAACAGTAGCGATAACATGTTACATAACATCGCTCAAGGAGGGTCTGTGAATTACTCCACGGGAGCTTAGACTGTGAGTAGTAGCAGTAGTAGATTTTAGCAGTCGACAAAAAAAGAGGCTCGTGAAAAAGCGCGCGAAATGTTTTAGCTCTATTCCCAAGGATATAAAGTTTCACAGGCATACAGCGAACCTCGCGTCGTTTACAGAAAAAAAATCCAAAAAAAAATTCCAAAAACATATCCCAGCAGCCGAAATGTAAAAGAAGGGGAAGTGTGCGGAGATAACGCGGGGCCCTTAAATTGGAACTAGAGATAACATATTTATTAATGAAGTCTTTAACGAGAACCACTTCCTATTCAGGCTCAGATCGTTGCGTACAGTTTACAAGTTGTTGAATAAGATATACACTTTGTTAAATGGCTAAAATAAGAAATAACTTAAATTGAGCGTAAGACACAGAACTAAGTGTAATTCGAGGGTGAAATAAGTTCAACAATAAACAACACAAGAGTTTCCATCAAACTCCGTGATGTAAAATGTTCACATGATGTTCCTTTCGATAAATACTTCGAAGTAGAAATGTGTTTATTGGTGTTGTTTTTTATTGACTCTCACAGATAATTATAGAAACGCAGAATATGAAAAAAAATCATAAATGGACGTACCGTTTTATGTGTGTGTGCGCGTGCGTGCGTGCGTGCGGGTGTCTGTACATTTTCATTCGGTCGGTTAGCAGAGCTCGGTTTATCCCAGGGAAATTCCCCACATAGTTAATTATAAAACAACACAGTTGCACGGAAGTTGTAACCCGGTGAAATAAAACAAACTCTTTTTTTCTGTCTTGTGCATTCAAATTGGCGCAAACATGTTTTAAACCAGATAAAGTATGTGTCATTCTCAACAGTTCTGGAGTTTCAAAATTTACATGAATTCGATGCATAAATATTTGGATTATCTATGAATTTTGAAATAAGAAAGTACTTGGAACAGTTTAATCCACTCAATGGAGCGTGACTTGAAAGATAAGTTCTACGTTACTGTTTGTCGTTCAGAATACTAGTAGGTTTTGTCTGTGGAAATATTTTTTTAACAAATTGCTTCAATCTTTCCCTCAATTTTCTCTAAGATTACATTCATGGATGTGTCATCAGCTTGAAGTTAAGGGATGGTCACAACCGGTTTGAACATTGTGTAAACTGCTGGAAATGTCTGCAAACACTATGTACAGCCGTAAAAGTTAAATACGAAATTTAAGTAGGAAACCAACGGTCAATAAAATGCTCCTAACTCTATAATATGATGGTGATTTTCTGTGGTGTATCGTCCCATATGAAGTAGAGCTGCATGCGTGCATTCAATTTCAAAAGTGTTTTTTTTTATAAGAATAATCCTTCACAAATTTTCTATAAAATATTTGCAAGACATAAGTTAGGACATTCGTTTCTAATTTCTGCAAAGATCTACGCTCGAGTGTCCATGTAATTTGAAAGCAATAATAGTTTCGCTGCTCATTTGCGACAACAATATATATATATATATATGTGTGTGTGTGTGTGTGTGTGTGTGCGTGCGTGCGTGCGTGCGTGCGTGCGTGTGTGTGTGTGTGTTAATCAAAGTTATATTTTTTCTGTTCGCAATTTTAGCGTATTTTTTTCTACCCGCTGTCTACAAATGTTCCTGCAGTGCATGTCTCATCATTCCTTTTTTCTACAGGATAATCCATCTATTTACTATATACACATGTTTTGCTGCGTATATAGTTACCCGACATATCACCGTAGCACCATAATGACACCGGCGTCAGTATAAAAACCTACAAATCGTTTCCACAATTGTCGGCATAGTGTTGTTAGTTTTTGTACGGCATATATAAATGAGGGAGAGAGAAATGTTCCTAATGTTTGGCAATGCACGGGACATAATGGAATATCTTGTAAGCCTAACAATAAGCACTTTACAACCTTTCGTCTACATCAGTTTTCTATTTCTATGACAGCTATGGCCATTACAAGCAGCAGTATTAGTAGAACGATATATAACATGCACCCGAAAAAAGTATATACTATTTTTCTGTAGAAAAACAATTCATACATATTTGTTTTAATACTTAATAGATCTACCCAGTGAAGATTATTATGTAGGTCTAACCAGAGACAATGTTGAAACTGCAATTAATATGTTATGTGTTTTAAGCAGATTGATTAATTAACCACTAGACTCACTGGAGAGAGTTCTGTTCCACTTACCGAAAACAAGTGCACAGACTACTCTAAAACGGTTACCCTTAAAAGAACAGCCTCCTTTACACTATGAAGCATTGAAACGGTCTTCAAAAGTGCATTTCCATTACTTGTATATTGTTAGATTGTGAACTATAATAGATAACATAAAGGGTAGTAGTAATCTTTTCTTAGATACAACTGTACGTTAATTAGCTGTAAATCAGATGCTTAGATTCGAACCTTGTACTTTACAATTGTGATGTTACCGAAGTAATGTTTAAAGTGTGAAGGAGATATCATTTAGTTCTGGGATTGAATGCGAAACGTTGTTAAGTGTTATTGACTATAGGAGGAGATAGATCCCTTTGTCATTCATCCAATCGAGTAACTCCTAGCGGTAAATGGTTGATGTACGCAGACATGTAACCTGTGTACTGTATCTAAATTGGGATGCTCTGCTTATATGTTTCTGAGACAAATACATACGAGATCATTTGACCTAACTAGATTGAACAATTGTTAAATGCTATGAGAATAACTAGAATGTTTTTTTCAACAGAACATAATATGAAGCCCTCATAAAGTGGAACTCGGTCAAGCTAATCAATTTCTCGGTGTCTTTTGGTGATTTTCAAACCTTCGCCACTTTAGTTCATTGTCAGTTTTAGTTTTGTGAATAGGCAAAGTAACCATCTCCAAAAAGTTAGAAAAATGAATAGGTTAAATAATAAACTACAAATGTGGTTGCTTCCCCATTCTTCCTAAATGAAGTCAGTTAAATTAGTTGGTAAAATGTTGCATAGCTCTTTGTTGGGTTGATTTGTCTTGTGTCCGTTTAACTCGCCCTACAGGTGTAATGTTTATTGGGAGTAACCTTTCTATTCGCCCTGTCTCATTAGATTGGTCAGTGCGTGGTTAAATTCAATTACATATGTATTGGTGTTGTAAAACTGAACAATGAAAAGTTTAAACGTAATGAAGTGTCGTAAAATGTCGTCAAAAATGTGTCAGTGTTTTCAAACAAAGAATGAATATCACCGCAGTCCTTCAACCAAAATAAGGAATGCTATACTGGTTGAATACTCGTACATATCGTGGTTGTATAGTGGAGTAGGTGTTGTCTTTATTCGCACAACTGAGCATCGATATTGTCTCTTGACTGTCTATTGGAACATCATTAATATAACAAATCAATCACAGTATTCAACTCTTAAAGCTGACCTCAACAATGTACCTATTTAACCATCGTTGGTACCCAGGCTGTTCATAACAATACTTAATACGTATGCTAGATGTTGTGAGTGGCCTGGTTTCCGAAATAAGAACATGTTAAGTGGTACCCAACGACGGACAATAAAAACAACGCGATCTAATACATGTTGTACAATATATACATACAACTCACGGCGAACTTACCGTATTTGTTTGGTTATAGCACAAAACATTATTGAAATGTTCGAAAGCATCAACAGAATGTCGACCACAACTATATGGTACACTAAGCATGATACATGAATAGTTACAACGTGTTAAAGGACAGCGGTCAGTTCTTATTTACAACACCCACACTATCGTAGGGCTATACTGTTACTCAATGCTTGAATTTCGCAACCATTAACACTTATATTACGCTGTTGCACCTACACATACCGTGACCTCAAGTATGTCTGTTCAGATTGGGAAATTAGGGTTTTAAACAAATAGATGATACATACTCAAACAACGCGGAAAGTATAAAGACAAACGGATTAGCGAGTGAGAGAGAGAGTATCAAGTTTGGAAAGCAAATATGAACGAGTGGGAGAAGTGTGGAGATGGTGTAAGGGTGCTTTGAGTCTATTTACACAGGTTCCCTTGTTACCTTTGTATTGTATTAATCATGTAGATCATTTACATCGTTAGAAGTTAGAAAACGAAACAAAATTCCATCGAGACCAACATAACGACGTAAACCGGTATACATGTGTTTCTTTGGTTACTAAATGTTGGATATTTAGGTTGTCATCAATGTCTTGTTTTAGCATTTCGCGAGCTATTCAAATAGATTCTATAAACACAGATTAAAGTATCAATCTGAACACTAAAGCAACTGTAATCTGAACGTCGGGAACGATGAAACAAATGTAATCGTATTATCTATATGACTAGAAAAAGGTATTTTATCTCTTCAAGAAAACCGTTTCCACGTTACTGAATCTCAAATCTATAGGGTAATATATTTGTCTAGTTTATTAAATAGTGTTACTAGTATCATGACCGTCACTTGAGATGCATATTTGTTCCTGCATTAAACAAAAAATGGATTAAATATCAATTTCAAGAAAAAAGGTTACTTATGTATCATTTAGTCGAATTTGAAAAAAATGTTTCGACCAGAATTAGATATTAACCTGTTCAAAAGATGGCCCTATTTCTATTTAAACGAAACTTAAACCCGCTACAATAAAACATGGCTGTCTTCAGTTCTTTCTTCTCGTCCGCTTCTGTCCAGGTTTGGAATTATTTTTTCTTTCCTGTACATTTCTCCACATTAAGCACCTTCGCGAATTCGCAATTGTCATTTATGTTCTGACTCCCATCTTTTAAACGCCTTTAGTTCTCTCATTCAATTTAAATAGACATGCTTCCACTGATTTGATGAACTTCTCCTTTATCGTTCCCATTGCTCTCGTGTCCGCACATTTTCGCTCCTGTTTTTATTACTGTTCAACTAACGACACCTCTGCCATTTAAACACGCCACTCCTCTTGTCGAATATCCATCAACGCATTTTTTTTCGAATCACGGTGTTTTCTCTTTTTCTCCTACCATGATCAAATAAAAGCAAGACTACGGGATCGACGACTCCTGTCTTACAGTTATTGACACAGACAATATATAAAGAAATACATAAAGATGAACACTAATTATCGATAGACAGATTCATATAACTACACAATTATTCTGAGGACGATTTTTATTCATTGAAGTACACTCGTGTTTTGAAATTATCCTTTTCGCAAACCTTTCACTCCAGACTTCTCGAAGCTAAACATATTCTGAATTACGGTTCTCGCTTAATATCGACAAAAACATGCATGGAGACAGTTTAAGAGGGTAATAACAAAACTAATCATTTTAATACACAACAATTCTGAGCAAAATACAAACAGAACTGTTGATTTCAATTCTATCGCAGACGTTCATCTATAGAGTTTTCAGGCTTCGGCGGTAAAAGTCATCGAGGAAACCATTATTGTTTTGATCAACTTAAGTGCAAAACTACAACTTTTTTTACATGAAAAATGGTTTTGAGTCACTTATATCAGATATGTGCTCGAGTTTAATATCTATAAAGACGGAGCATCTGTGAGAGTATTTATTGACAGCTGAATCATCTGCTGCCATCAGCTCCTGTTGTACTTATTTTGAAGTCACAGGAGTCCGTCAGATTTCTCGGAGTTACACATCACAGTGTCTTCAAAGCTTTTCAGACGAAAACGTCGTAGTTTTCCATAGAATTGATCTGCTTACGTGTGTTTTCTATACGTATTCAAAGCATATTTCCAAGTTTGTTTTGTTTGTGTGTTTGCTTTCGTCTTGAAACAATCAAGTTAAACATCTAGTTGTGTCGTTTCCTTTGTTCAAAGAACATGACACTGACAACGGACAGCATGTGATGAATACAAACAAGTGACTGATTTTATTTCTGAAACAGTTCGCAATCTGAACATTTCCTGGTAGTTGTTATGGTGATTAGAAATCAGACATCACGTTGCTCTTGTATCTGTTAATCAAACACATTGCTGCATCTCTAATTGACCATTGTACATATGTACGGAGAGCATGTTGTAATCATGGACGTGCAAAATAATGTCTGTATGTCGACGCTAGAATGTATTACTGTTATGATTCCTGGTGCTTGTTTAGTTATCGATACTCCGTTAGCAGTGGTGACCGCCCTTTAAACTTCTCTTTAGTGAGTATGGTCTTTATTTGACGTCGGTTACATATATACTCGATGGCATTAGGTCAGAGCTTCTGATGAACCTACATGTATTCTAAAACATTTGCTGGATCGGAATATGGCATTGAGAGTGATTTGAATTAACTGAAATTATGTAAATTCCGTCCAAACAGTATGACAAGAATACTGATAAACTATAGATATGCACTTAACGTTCATGTCGTCGGGTTCATGTACTGATATAGTCAGCAGAACCCATTTGCCAGTCCTTTACATCGTGCTTTTCTTAATAACACCGTCACACATGGCTTTACTTGGTCACTCAACGGATTAAGAAGGGTCTGGACACGCAACGTGGAAGATTGACCACACTCGTCTGATTAGTTTGATACATGTTCACACGCTTGGTAGCTTATAGGCTAATAACCAATACATTGTCCATCTAGAATGTCACACTTTAGGAACACATGTCCGATTAACGTTGTTGATTTTTAGTTTGATCAAATGCCAATGAGATCATATGATTATGTACAAAACCATCGACAGACCGCCGAGCTATTCAATTGCTTAAATGCAAAAAGTGTTCATAGTTCAAGAAAGCAATTGATTACACCACAGTAAGTCAAGAGCGTTGTCTGACGTAAAACTTATGTCATATGAATAATATTTCCATAACAATTATCAGCAAACATGTTTATCTTTATAAGTCTTATCGTAATACTCAGGAGAGGCGCAATCCATACACTACATGGTGCTTTTGCCAGAACATATGGCCGATTAAGTCTGGAATGGACCTTTAAAACAAAGCTAATGCCCCTTCAGTTGCAATCGATCCGTGTGGAGGTCCTCAGCTTCGGTCCAGAATCCCGTTAATATTCTTCTTATGACGTTTCTCATCCCACAGATACAACACCAGACCTTATATACCATATATATCATATACCAGATCTAAGTACGCTAACTATATTTCATCAAGGTCATGAGAACGGGTATGGGGCTGAATCGTTGATGGTCAAGTTGGTCAAGGACATATCTCCTATCTAGCTCTCAGGAGCATCTCGATTACAATAAGATAGTGTACAAATTGTAACGCCTTTATGACAAAATACGCACATGTGATAATCTTCGAAAAAAACTATCTAACCGTCATGACATGTTTTGAACTTCATTTGTCCCGAGCTAATGAAGTGTTAACGCATGTTTCGTCGATGCTTTCCGTGTGCATCTCTCAACATTGACGTCAGTGTAGTAAGAAAAATATTGCCTCATCATAAAACTCTTCCCCAGCTGCAGAAGATCCTTACTAGATGCACAATTACAATGAAGACAGCCGTCAAGAATAGATAAGCTGCTGTTTTTGTTTCATCATCGTGCAAATACAGGGGTTTGCTTACAAAAATAAGCCAGTAAACTCTTCTGCAGCAGATTCGAAAGAGAATTGAGCAAAAGATGTCATAATGAGCGAAAAGAAAACAAAAAGCTATGGTCTATGTATTAGACTCTTTTAAACGGCAACTATTCGTGTTTCATGTTTGACATTTCAAAGGCTGTATATTCCCAGGCGAAACTTGTGCAAGCTTATCAAAGCCTTGGAAAACATTGCGCGCTTTTCTGCCAATCTTCGTTCCCAGGTTGTCAGTGTCCCAAAGCATTCTACAATTACTGGAATCTATATCAATTTTACAAACCATATGTAGATATCCAGTCGGTTTTTGGAAAATATGTTGTTGCATTCGACGGGAGTTTAAAATACAATCCAGATGTTGAGCACAGAAAACTGTAGGCATTCCAGTTTCATGACACTTGTTTCCAAGGGGCCGTCACGGGGGCACCAACTCCCTTAAACATGTATATATAAATAGGTGGTATTTTTCTGGTAAATGTAAACATAAAATGTTCTCTACTTGCTTTGTAAACTATCTGGGCTACACTCCAAAACGTACATGGCCTGTTCCAAGAACTTTTTTTGCAGGCCTAACAAACATTTAGACTGACGTCATCACAACGGTGTAACACGAAGTATAAAAGCAGAACAACACAGTTAATATAATTGAGCATAATACAACCTGACTAACACAATGACAGAGACAGACCGCTTCGTTTATATGAAAAAAATATACAAAGAAACACATGTACATATTGGCACACTGAACCGAAAACAGACCCAACGACCATATACTGCACGTTTAGTACTTCGTGCCTTAATGACAAACGACAAACTAGCAACTCCTAATTATTTCAATCAAAAGGGAGAATTTTACATAAGAGCTTATCGACGTTTATGGAAGTGGAGTAGCCTTTCACTGTGCATTTGTTTTGAGTTGTGATAATGTGTTTAATGGTTTTAGAATTGATCACTCGCTTTCATCCGAAAAGGTTGGTCTTTGGTGATGGACAGTCTGCAAAAGCCGTTTGAATTTCAATCCTTGCAGCCTGCCATGTGTCTAAATAATTGTATATTGCATGTATAAGGGATATGTGATATCTCTTATCAAATATACTCAATATACTCAATCAAACGTACAATGATAGTTCGTGCAACTGATTTTTGTACATGTCTCTTGCTTTTCAATTTCGAAGCCTTCATTCGAAATAATCATACATGTCCTATTGGCATTTTCCTTAGAAATCCCTTCGTGTTCATCCACCCTTTGAGCCCTTTCTTTATCCCCTAAGCCCCTGCTGGTTATGTCTGATACTCGGGTGTGCTTTTACAATGTTTACCTAGAGACAGCTGCCATTAATTTACGATCTGAGTAATAAAATGACGACTTCAGTTATCGTGTACTTAACATATAAACAACCTATATAATACTCTACTGGTATCATACATACAGTGATTTAACTAAACGTTCTGTTTTTTCTATATGTTGTAATAATTAATTTGCGTAATTTACACATAAAACGTGTGTTCTTTCAGTACGGTTGAACTGCGAAACAGTAAAAAGTGTTGTAAACAAACCCCCTTCTCACTTATGATTCTGTGCTATGGAAAAGTACTGTTCTTCAGGGGCTAAATCAAAGTTCTAGAAATTGTTCTCAAATAGCTTGTTAGCTCATTTATTGGAGCGGTATAACGTTTTTAGCTCAAGTTCTAAGTCAACACTGCAATGTGGGTACGGTTTGGGTTCCTTACAAACATATTGCCTTACTACAGTATGTGCAAGGGCCCTCTTTACCATTGCACGCAGCTCTCTGGAAGACATAATCTAGCATGACCAGTACAATGACACGTTGGAAATCAGCATAATCACTAGTGCAACTAGTGGTGCTCAAATTCAAATGTTGTTTGTTACCGTGTGTGGTTGTTTTTGTTACTGTCTTGTCGTTTTTAGTGTGTTTTTTCTTCAAATGATCACTAAACTTGAAGTAAGCATTGTATGTTGTTCTTAGCTGAGACAAAGTTAGTTAATCTCCCAAACGTTTAACAACAGTTCTTACAACAGATTGTTCGACCACCGTGTGATTCAGTGTAGTGTTTAGCGCAATAAATAGTGTTTTAAGGCTCATACAAATATGTAGCAGTCTAAAATTAGAACAAACATAATTCTTTTAGGGGTCACAATCCTGGGAAATAGTTTTAACGACACCTGGGATATCTCGCAGCTGGGAACACTTGGCGGATTAAGGGGACACCGTGCTATCTGCTTCAATCGACACATGTAGTTACACTAGTTTGGCGCTCGATCCTCTCTGGTTCTTCTCTATTACAGTTTCGCAATCGTTTATTAGTGCTCTGCCATGTCTGTCAGTGCGGTTCTCACTACTACCATTACCAGCGTTTGATCCGAATCGCTGGCAAGAGTCAGTAAAAGCTTTTAACCTTCGTCAAATGTTAAATGTCAGACTAAGCTGATTTTCTTTTTGCAAATGAAAACAGGCCGAAAAGAAGGGCGAAAAAACCCATATGTCAACCATTCGTCATTTGTAAAATGCGTTTTGATTGATTGCTTAATGAAAGGTTACCCAAACTTCAAATGTTGGTCCATATCTGTGTAAATTGGCATTGTCATATTATTAAGTTATTAACTTATATACATATATAGAGAGACTATACTAATTTCGTTCAGTTAACCATCATTAAAGCCACTGGTAAATCAAAACCCTACTTGTAAGATGTG
>ENA-OREC01000278-OREC01000278.1-marine-metagenome-genome-assembly--contig:-NODE-278-length-17764-cov-11.437044_pt1 | contig 17764 bp, 10 predicted proteins | sample MGYA00248626_ERZ508543 | MGnify/ENA primary metagenome ERZ508543 (study PRJEB26211, sample SAMN05518279) | marine metagenome | isolation source: Puget Sound, Washington, USA | host: Bankia setacea...
AGTTGGGTTATATTTTCAAACGGAATATTGTTTGAGCGTTATAGTAGACATCGTATGCAATCATTAGGCAGTTAAATGCATTTTATTTAACTGTCTGATTCACGAGTTTAACGGGAACGAAAAGTCACTCGATACCCATTATACGGTTATTTGGTTATTTCTAGTCAAGAACGTCATTTGAGCGTCTTTTTAGAACTTCTATTATACATTTGTGTTTAATTATTTAATAGCATTAGGGTTTAGATTAGAACATATGTCATGTTGTTGAAAGTCAAGGAGTATATAACTTCCGTAAACATCAGTGTGTTATCTTATTTTGATACCTTAAACTCCTTTGGTGTAGCCAGCTGATCTATGTCCGGCGAATTAGGCTAGAAATGATATAACGACGTTTAAACAGTTACCCTTTAACTGTTTAGCTGTACCTCAACATATAAAAACAACAACAATCAAATGTGAAAGACTTCGTGCCAAAAGATAGACCCAGTTATAACTACCTATTACACGAAATGGTATCCTTTTCTGGTCAATGCTTTTAAACAATCTGATAAGTTGGCTTCATTAGTATGTTTGAATGTACTCGTATGTGCATAAGTGTTTTCAAACAGGTCTCAGTTGTACAAAAGACAGACATGGTACAGTAAGACCGAACACTGTCCGAGGCCTATGTGATGAATAACCTTTGTACAGTTAGCTCTAAACGTGCTTGGCATGCTGCGAGCTGGATGATGGATATCACGTTACACAATGGATCATGAACGGATTTGAATGAAAGCTATGTTTATACAAATCGTAGGCGTGCATTAAAAAGTACTCTGTCGAAGGGGTGTAAATCTAGTCTCCAACGGCCAGGCGGTTTAAGTGAATGAGTATTTGCGCATGACCTGTGTTTTTAAACCAACCGAGTGCAATGTTTTTTTCGCTGTAAGGACCTGAGTGCTTATGCAATATGATACACATTTCAAGGACAAATACAAATATGAAAATACGTTTAACATTGCTAGCCAATTGTATGGATGGAAACTCGATACTTGTTGGTATTTGTTCTATAGGATCGCTGCGTGCGTGCTTGCTGTTTGGTAATCGAGTGTTAAGAAAACTAATATTCTTAACAACACTACCTTCAAGGTAAGGTTGTTAATGAGAACTTTAAGTAAAACTCACCTGTATTGGAGCTGCAAACTTCAGAATCTCATAAACATTCTTTGCGCTTGATTTTTTGGCAATCTCAGTGAGTGTTTTGTTGCCTTCACTAAGATCCAGTATATGATCATAGTTCTGAAGTATTAGTCTTTCTAACTGCTCAAACTTTTTCTCTTTCACTAGTCTTATAACATGATTGTCTATGAGGCGGACATACATCGGCCTGTTGAGTTTTTCTGCCAGGTCACGTGCCGTCCGACCTTGACAGTCACGTGACGAGATATCTACTCCACTATTTAGTAACACTTTGACGTTGGACTCTGATTGGTTCACGGTAACCGCCCAGTGTAGAATAGTTTGACCAGCATTGTCCCGTGCTGTGAGATCGCTGCCTTTCAACACTCGCTGTGTAATCTTCTCATCGTAGGGGGCGCCTGCACCACAGAACAACTGAAAAGCAAAGCAGTTAGATATGTATACACGTTACAAATAGCCAAGGATCATATCAACAAAGCTTCCCAGAAATATCGATTATGCTAGATTAGACTTGATGTACCAATATATGTTTATTGTAACACATTAAGCAATGTATAACGAGTTAAAACTTGCTTTTTGTTTGATCATGTAAGTAGAAAGCCGTGATACATTGTCTAAGAAATGCACATGTAGACCACTATCGACGTGGAGCAGAAACACATAACAATGTCTAGCTTATAAAGAGCATTCTTGAGGAAGGTTCGCTCTCTTCAAAACTGACTCATGACAACATCTTTTTTTAAAACATTTCATTTTCTTTCCAAAAACCAGAATCATAAGACTAAATAATGTATTTAAGTGTCTCTACTAAACCCCTATACCTGGAAGAAGACTGGCTTCGGTGGGTTCTTGGCCTCATTATCCGGCGTCCATAGCACCCTGGTGTCAGGATTGAGTTCCATAATGACATCCACCGAATCGTAACTGCTCGACTCCCAGGACGCTGCTACAAGGGGTCGAGGGGCCAATGGAGTGTCGCGCCAATGGTACTGATAACAATAGTCTTTGGTATTCACATCCATATTATTGATGATACCTGCAAAAACATAACATTGTGAACCTTAGAAAAACGAAAGCATAGGATCGTTTGTTTCTAGAACTTGTAGACTATTAATTTCTTTTGTTAGCACCATTCCTTAGAAGAAGGTGAACATATGATTCATATACAACTATTCGGACAGTTGATACTCTCCGTAGGGCAGTTGTTTGTCGGTGTATACTTGACCTCTCGGGTTCATATAAGGACATGGCGTTGACTAATTTAATAGAGTATGTGTGTCAAGAAAAGAGAAATATGGTCGCTTAAAAATGAGAAAATGGCGGGCTCTGTGTAGAACCACTCACTTCATGTGTCAGCCATTTTGTCACCTGTTGTAACTCATGTGTCATACAGGAACAAACAAGAAAAGACGTAAATGAAGGCATGCTCGTTTATACTGTAGTGACGTATTTAGGAGTCAAACTAAGTTGAGATACGTGCGGCAATGGGTGTTGATGTTGTGGCAGTATGTTCTGGGTAATTCCTTTCCTGGTAGAATATAATATTTCAAATGGGTATTATATACGTCATTCGTGATGTGCATATGTACACGCGTAAACATTTTAAATGATCGCGTTATTCACTTCTCTCTTATGTTACTATCATGGTAATACGTCTTGCCCCACAAGAGCGACTACATGTCCGAGAAATATGAAAGCAGCCAGTTACAACAAAGATTAGTTTTATCGAATACTTGACACATTGCTTCATGTTCCTACGCATTGATATTCAAATAGATGTACACGTTTTCTCGTAACAATAAGTATGCACGAGCGACACGTGTTAAAAGTGTTTCTGTTTAAATGAAATCAAACAATATAAAATCAGCACTTGCATAGTAGCGGTACCATTGTGTCAATATGCTATAGTTGTGTTTGTCTCTATGAACTTGTAAAACATCGTGCAACATTAAAAAATATGGAGGTCGACCGAGAAAGGAACCACGCATAACTTAACATAACAAGATGTTTGTTTTGAAGCTCCTTAACGGAAACATAGCATTAATACAATACACCTGACTCAATACTTTTGCTGATAACAGTGTCTGCGTGGGAGGAATCATCAACATGCAGCACAGTTTAGATTACATGATATGTACTCGTGTTGATGTTCCTGTTTTCTTTAATTAGATTTTCATACCAGTTAAAATACATTTTATTTGACATATGACAAACGTGCTGGCTCAACTTTGTTTTTTTAGGTAATAAATCGTTACCGAAATCAAATTTGCACAAACAACAACAATGGTTCTTTGTGTACATAGCTGAGACCGAATTTAATTAACGACTTCAAAACGACAAACGGGCAATACATAGACGGGTGGGGAAAGCTACGAAATGCCTGAAATTTAATCAGTATTTCGGTGTTGGAGAGTTTAACTCATTGGTTTTGAAAGACTGACTCACAAAAATCCGCCCCTATCGTTTTACAGGTGAATATTTAGAACCTTTAACATGGTTACGTAAGGTTTCCATGAGCCGAAAGATAAGCTCCAATAAACCCGATTGTGTAACGGTTTGATTATGAATTATTTAAACTGTGCAGCGATAAAACACACGTTCGCTTTTGTCGCGTGCGTATAACTGTGTTATGCTAATTGTGTTATTGTTTTGCATTGCACATATATCATGGAGAAACCCACGGGAAAGAGCGTTACTATCAAATACGTGTAACATAAGTCTAAAGCTGTTCTTATCGCTCTGGATTATTGTATAGTTACATCAAAAGAATATGTATACAAAATGAGTGTAAAACAAGAATATAATAAATACATTCATATCAAAGTTGGCGCTTGAGTAACAAAAGTGCCAGAAGTAATTATCTCGTTTAAATTTACTCGAACATAACCATTGGTTCCTATGAATAAATGATGCATGAAACCTAGCTCATTTTAAAATAAACAAACTATGCCTATTTGTAAAATTCCCGGGTTAGTACATGACAACACAATTTCTAAAAACTCATTTTTGTTTTGAAGCTATGGTAACCAATTTTCTGAGCAGCCAAGGCAGCAAATGAACATTCCAATCACAGAACAATTGCTGCTATATTGATGAATATTTTTGTTTGCAGTTTAAGGGGACCTAGTGTCTTAATTACTCATGTCATTAACAATGTAACATGTACACGAAAACCACATTGAAACGAGATGTTGTTAATTTTGTATGATAACGACTGAAGACGAGTCTTATAGAAACAACGGATAACAACACTGTCGTGATACGTTACCAAATATAAACACCACTTCTAGGTAACTGAACTCCACGATAAAACTCATGTGACCGATACCAAGTCGGGACCTAGGACTACATCAATCTATCTGACCTATTATCTAGTCATACGGTATATACAGCTGGAGAGGGTTTGCGTCCAAGGCTCGACATACGCAATGCTATCACGCAAGACTCGCTTTTAATGATAATTTACAGTTTATACTAATACCAAGGCTCTGGGCGATGTAATATTATACGAGTAAAACAAGACAGACTGGATCAGCACAAACAACGTGTATCCAGGCATAGAGAAAGTAGCTTAACACAGGACAAATGACAAGTGTTAGCTACTACAGTCGTGTAGATAATGTTTATGTGAACACGCAGAACCGTGAAACTACGTAATGACGAGTTTCTATTCCAGGAAAACTCATTATAACAGCGTGAGTTTTACGGTTAATTTGATTTAGAAATATCTTCAGAGAATAGACTGGGTTTTCTTATATCGTAGAAGTGATGGTATTGCAAATGCCATAGCTATATCACAAATACGTATTCAAATAGAAACATGAGCGTTTGTCGTGGAAGCAGATGCCCATAACAAATCGAACGTCCTCTGAGTTTAAGCAAAACTGGCGATATGGTATCAACTAGTACTATATGACAAGTGTCATGTATGCCTCGTGATATGGGTAGTTACTTTCCTGGCAGACTCTCATACGTGTAAGTTAAGAAGACGTCATGTAACTCACCCTGTTTGACCCACATTCTAACGATGAATCCCATACCAGCAGTGGTGGCGAGAGCAAGCTCGTTTGTGTTCTCATACTTCTCCAGTAGCTGTAACAAATCTATCTTCTTTACGTCATTCTCAACCTGTGATGAGACATATAGAGACTCGATAAAGACATACACTCTGCATTTATTAGATTTAATTTGTAGACAAGTAAGTACATATGCCTGTAGTTATTTACCATTTTTCTCAAAAGTGGTATTGTACAATTATTGTTATAATTTACTACTTGATATCAGAGGAGACCATGCCTGCTTTCCAAATCCACTATAAAGTTAATCGTTGTTTAAGAATACATGAACGTGATAGGTCTTTCTCTTTGTAGCATGGCCATGTACTCTATGCTTCATGTATGCCATGTAAACAATTGTACGCGAACGATCGCACATGGGCGTAAATATTATACATCATTCGAGACTTTTACATCTATGTATGGGTCATACGGAAACACAACTTACTAGGATCTTCATACTGGTCACTTTGCCCTGTTTGACCGTGGTCACTCGGCACCAATGTTTGAGTAGAGTTTCCACCAGTTTTCTGTCAGGTTTCTCACAATCTAACGCACACCATAGTCCTGAAAACAGTTGCCATTGACATTGACTGTGGCTGACGTGATAATCATTGTTATATTTTGTCACATGTACACTTGCTTCAAAGGCCTTAGATTGGCTAAGCTTTAATATTCATTGTGGAAATACGCTTTTATGGTGTTATCATTTAATATTACATTCTGTTAAGCAACGACTAGATCTGATTTGGAATACATGTATGTTTGTTGTGTTATTAACTTACTTTCTTTTCATAGAATACATTTCGATATTACAGGTTTGTCAGAAATATTGCCAATGATTAGGTATTTCGTTAAATTTAGCTTTTTCGGTTATTGTCTGCTTGAATGTTACTTGTCTGTTACTGCTAGCTCATTGATTGGCACTGACCTGGTGCGAATTTTCTGTACCAATGAAGATTCTCCTCCCAACCGTCTGGTTTCTCCTTCATTATCATTTCGTCTGCTCTTAGGCCATCGTTGTTCTTCAGAGACGAATCTGCGCCACATCTAAAAATAGAAAACACGAGGTTGAATATTTGTGGATTTGATTTCTTTTTTCAAATGGTTAACTAGAAATAGACGTATACCATTGTTCTGACTAAATGTATACTTGTTGGTATTAAATAGTACCAAGCTCCCGCAACACTTTATAGATCAATAGCTAGATCAAAGCTAAGCGCTATATAGCAGCCCTTTACTTAAGTCGGAAGACCACCAAGAACGGTTGATAAGTGAATAAAACAACATACTATAACTATAGACACTTTACGCATTAACTGTCTATTGTTATGTAATTAAAGACTGTTTACAAAGCACTGAGTGCCGAAAAACACAGTGATCTAACAACACAGTTCCTTCCTGCCATGTCGAATAAAGCAACATGTTTGTTCTGATTCTAAGTATACAAAAGTGTAGTTTGACACTTTATTTCAACACTGTATTAACGAATTGTTGAAGCTAGACTTGGTAATGACAGATTAGTGTAAAGCTTCTAGTTTTCTGGCGTCGAGTATCCATTTCATCCATAGCTGATCAATTACAGATAAAACTGATGATTGTGAATAGACAGACACCTTATACATGTATTATGTCCGAGCGTGGGTGGGTGCATGTAGACTGCAATCTATAATGTATGCTAACGCAATCATGCAGTATAATGCTATAATTACTGTTGTTAATGTTTTTGCTAGCTAACCTTAGTTGAGATCCCTATTGAACATGTGTTTTAAGAGGACGCAGACGATTTATTAAGAAGGTTAAACTTTAGTTTTACTTTATGCGTGACAATCACCTTATTTTTCAGGTTTGAAGTAGAACCGTTTGACAAAAAAATGCAAACAACGAGAGAGCGAAAAAATAGGTCTGTTTTGTAACGACCTTGTGTCGAGACTCGAGACCAACGCAGAGAAGATCTAGCCTTGTTTGCTTTCCGATGTGAAAATAAGAACACGGGTAAATCGTAATCTCTGGCAAAACTGAACCCATCTCCGAGTAGCAGAAATAAATGACGAAAACACGGTTGTTTGTCAGAGATCTTGGTTAAATACTTCCCGAAAAGTGCATATAAAACCTTCGAGGAGGTCATGTGTTATTTACAGAAAAGCATGCACCTTATTCACGTACCCATGATTTAACTGATCAGATCAATAGTTCGAGGCATTGGTTTAACAACTCATTAGGCAGTTACGGTGCTCAATCTGGTTAATTTTCGTGATAAAGGCATTCAATTAGCCGCCGCTTATAGCACACACGCGCATATTCTCTATACCATGCAATGAAATCAAAAAGTATGAGGTGTACAGCAAACTCATTGTTGAAACTATTGAGCCATGATACCATTTACATTAAAACACGTTTTCCATGCATAATTAAATTTACTCACATTTGGAAACGTAACGGGAATTTTATTTTATATTGTCACAAGCCTTTCTGTTTTGGTTTTTCGTTATTGCATCTTATTTCATCGACTAACGTATATGTGTAATCCAATAATTACTACCATAGTTACCGAGCATAAACTACATGTCAGAAGCCAATGAAATGCATCGATGACGGTGAAACGGAACGTATTTACTTCTATAAATAGTCCGACAATGTTCTAAATTGTGACATTAAGCGTCCTACCTTCAAATCGGGAAGATAAAATGAAAAAAGTCGAACTTGAATGCATGTTTACCTCATTAACAACATGCAAACAGTTGGAGACATTTCTTCGTATGGTTTAAAGCCGGTGTTTCCGAGTCTGTATTGATATAATACAATGATCGTTTACAATGGCGGCTACACAAACTACCAAATATGGTTGAGGACAGTGTACCCAATTAAAATTCTGGATTTAAACTTCAAAATATGCTAGGAACGACGTCTGGCAAACAGGGCATAAACTTGATCAGCAAAACACCTTTCTGTAACAACTACAACTCTAAGGTTTGTATTATGTGACAGAGTTGTGGTGTCTATTTATTTTAGGGGCGTTGTGTTGCTGTTATAAGAAAATCGCCATCTATTTTGGTTTTGGTGTTGACGATATTTAACGAGGGAGCTTATTTGACATTTAAATCAATCTTTCATAAGGCCCTCAATTTATATGAGTTCGATTGTGAAATCACGCTCGAATCCGTTCCTGGAACCAACCAGTACTAAGCAATAAGGGTGAAATTTCTTGCTCAAGGAAACAACGGAGGCCTTTTATGGGTCAGACGTCCAACCCACTGCGGCACGCCGCCCCTTAAACTATTGTCTACGTCGCCTGTTTCTTGGTGTTCGTGTTTGAATTGTGTTTCCATGACTAACTCTACACACATGTATCATACTATTTAGCTATCTTAAAAGTCATGTAGCTCCATTTTTCATTCTAACGAAGGACAGTAAAGCGTGGCCGTAACTATAAACAGCCCAGATAATGGCCAACCAGCTGGTCATTTATCTATTTCTAACCCTGACCAATACGTTAATAGACGTTTAAACTCGGTCCTTCCACATTAATCGTTTACGAAGATGTCCTGTATAGTTCAGCCGACATGTAAATTGTTAATGCTGTTCTGATCATGTTGTCCATGGTTGCATACCATCATAAGGGTCAGTCATAAACAGACGCCATACGTTCGTTTGTCCACTGTACTGTGTAATTCTCGTTCTGTGTGTCTGTACATGCTTTTAGTTTTTTAGCTCTAATATTTTCTTGTCATATTTGACCATTTTGATACAAAAAAAACCCGTTGGCAACGACCGGTATCGAATATACTGTGGATAATGACGTACTAAAAGATGCTTGTTGCCTTCCGACCAAACCTTCTTCTTGTCTAAAGCACGAATATTCGTCTACGTTCCCAACGTCATGAAAAGATAAGTCCGGGTAAGTAATTAAATGCCACACTTTTAACGACTTTGAGTTAATATTCCTGACAGAAATTTACTCTCTCTCTGTGTTGACAGGAAGAACATATTCTGATGTCAGAGCTTGGTTAGTTGTTATTTACGACCTACCACTCATCTTGACTTTTACATTAATGGAAGTATTCATTCAGTTCTACATAGAGGTATCATATTATTTTCGTTTTTCATTGCCTAAAATGGGTATTGTTGGAGATAGATAATAAATCAGTGGGCTTAAGAGACCCGCACCCACCGACGCAGAGGTAGGTAAAACGGAACTTAGGTGTGTCCTTGCAACATAGCTCTATCTTATACAGTAGCTCGTTGATATGTAGATCACCTTTGCTCTGGGTAATTTGATGTTTTGATAGATAGTTATTCATGCGGAGAGTCTTTATAGTATTAATTTACCTTTCCATTAAAACGGGTAGGTTTGAAGTATAAGAAACACTCCACTAAGTCACGTCTAATGTAGAGTTAAGTTAGCCGAGTGATGCAGACACATGTAGATAGTTTTTGAATTCTCCTTTCACAAAACTGATTTAAGTGTCATCGTATCTGAGCCCTAACTAGAACAGTTTTACCTTACAGTTGTCGGTATTTAAGGGTACATGGTATATGAAAGAGGCCGGGTATGCTTGTTTACGTTTTCTGAATACGCTCGTACATTTTTATTTCGCGGGTGTCACAGTGCTAAATCAGAATTTTGACAATAAAACCATGTAACGCGATAGTAAAATGAACACGGGTATCAGCTTAAAGGTCAAACAAGGGACCATCGCCAGGCTTAGAAAATAAATGAAAATATAAAATAAAATATGTTACCCCTGTATGAAATAAAAACGATCGAACATTCACATTTGCGGACACCGAACTAAGGTATCTTCAACAGTGGATTTGTTTACATCATATTTGTATAATTCAACCGTAACATTAGTAAATACTTTTACAGCAGCAACACATACGTAAGCTCTGCACCAAAACACCTTTTATAATGACGATGCGTTTGAACATCTCGATACAAAGATAACATGTAATCTGTAAGAGTGGGTCATGAAGTATCTGATATGTATGTTAACATTTCGTTTCAACGCTCCTTCATGTACATTGCTTGTATTTCACTAATGTGTTCGATATTTCATTAGATACTATCGATAATAAAACAGGGGAAGAAACAGTTCTAGATACCACAGACACGTTAAAGGGTGGTAGTCCAGAAACTGTCACTGCCGACATCGTATAACCAGTATGTCTTGGCTCCGATGTCCACTGTTTAACTACATAACCTTTTGTGGTGATGCATTAAGTGCCGGGTGTTTGGAGTGAATGCCAGATTAGTGTAAGCCGGTATGGAAAACAAGTTGTGGTAACCCATTACATGTCCCAGTTCTCTGACGTGGTTAGATGATGTTGAATGTAACACTTAACGACAAGGTTCGTGATCTATTCAATCTATTGTGACCCTGACACAACTGGGAAACTATCTGAAATGATGTTTACTTTGCAACTGAAACCTAAACAAATAGCTGCCACGTCCGTCATTGATAGAGATACACGACGATGTTAAGACGATGGATGAGGTCTACCGTACCCTAACCAACACCGTGACAGCCTCTACTATACACCACATCAGGGCCATGTATTATCATGTCAGTCATTTATGTGTGTCTGTATTCGTTTGTGTACAACATTTAAAAAATAATTGTTCAGATATACGCAATTGTGTAAATCAGTGTAGGTTTCCTTTTTCCAATAGACAAGGAATGTAGCCTTCTTGTTAATCAGACGTAGCTTCCTTATTAAATGCAAAGGTCAATTGAAAGAAACAAAAAAACTTGTACTACCACAAAGAAGAGTAATTAAGAATTAGTTCCCGAAAGTGTTGCTGAAATCGTCAACAGTTTGATATGACCCACTTTTAATGTGACGTTCTTGTCACCGTAACTGACGTAGTTACCATCTGACAAACAAAGACGCAGTTTCCTTCTACACTATAGAGACGAGACACAGTTTCCTTCAATAGGAAGAACTGTATACAACTGTCGACTTGTTATTGTATATACTACAGACGTCGCTTAACATACATGTACATTTAATAATTTGTCAGTATAATAATCACTGTTTCCTTGAAAAAAGAGACAACCGTTATACTTGTATATTACTGCACGTTACTGCAAATACTGCACATAAATGATGCACATGAGTCTATTGACAGTAATCTGTGTTATGAAGCTGCTTCTGTGTCAAGGAAAGAATTATAATCGATTCTGAACTGTATATTGGACTTGCACGTTTTGCTCTACAACTAGACATTCAAGTATTCAAGCACAAACCTGGTCCGAAACGATTAACTTAGTTGTATGACAACAATTAAGGAAAGCAGGACAAGTATTATTCCTGTTAATAGACGAACGTTGGCTCCAATGCGTTAATTTAATTCCGCAACCCTGTATAACTTCCATGCAATAAAAGGAAATGTATGCAGTTTCGTTCAAAACAATGTACAACAACTAATAGTGTGATGACAACAAGGACATATAGCGATGCTGTTAGGAGGAGTTTCTGTTTTTGCTTTCCAGTACTCAGAACTAACTTCAAAATGGTTATTAATAGTTCATATGCTAAGGTTACATACTTTGTTGATTACATGTCAACTTTCACTTAACAATGAGTTACATTTACAAATGGGTGTGGTCACAGCTTACACCACCCGACGTTTACAATGCTTCTTGGGTTACAGGTTAGCTCTCATAACAATACATCGACCCTCATACTTTATGTGAACATGTGTGACTAAATGTTCTAACTCCTGACCAAACATGTCGAATTAAACCTAAAAATTAGAACAAATAATAGTTTTAAATGTTTGTATTCTTTGTACCTTGGCAAAATTATAAGCAATAAGATCTGCAAATATTAGTGTACTGCCACTTAATATAATACCCAGTGCGTCTTGTGTCAACACCTCTCTCTATCCCAGGGTTTGCCCCACCCCTTATCCACTCCCCTGTACTTGATATTGACTGGGTCAGTATATCGGACATGTACTCTGGCAGGTAGCAGGTACTACATATAGTAGCTTAACTGCAGGAGTAATGCACGGCGACGTGACAAAGACCAACATGTATTTGAACTCTTAATCAAGCACTGAATACCTACTAATCTGTGATCAAGTCTTTAACATACTGAAAGGTTACATACATAATGCTTGACTTTAGTCTTGCATTTCTGTTTACATACAACTAAATTGACATAAGTAGCTCAAAGTAGTATTCGTTGAACATGAACTTTTACGATGTGAGTGTTTGTAACATTCCAGGAATACAAAGTTAGATATATGTACCGATTCAACACATTAGAAACAATATGTTTAGCCTCTTTTAGTTGTACCGGGTTAGAGTATAGGTTTGCTTTACGGTCGCACAGTCAGCTAGACTCTTCCATACCGTATGAACAATCTAAAGTATATGTTCCTATTAGGCCGTAGAGATAAAGTGCATATTTTTCTTTTCTATAGTTCCTGTTGCAAAAATAAAGCTGAGCGTTACAATGTCTCAAATCAATGTAGGTCGATCACGAACTTGTCCAAGGCATATTTGACATTACGCACACTGCGAACCATTAACTAACAAGATACTTCTCAGTTAGTGTTGCTATAGAAACGTATATTATCAGGACGATTCAACTTCAGTCAACGTCTTACTACCATTGGTCACATAACTAATGCTATATTGAATTCAATGTTTCCTAGATTGAACCAGTGCATGATATTGGCTTACAAGTAGGATTGTCTACAACACACTTTCTACGAGGTTTCATTTACTCCTACATCCAGTAACATTTTTTCTCCAAACACGCACGTGTTGACGTTGTGTGTAACATAATATGTCCCATATACGGTTAACAGGTGTCCCATTTCAGGCAACATAAGCGAACAAAAGACAAATTATTGCGGTTGATTAATCACTCGAAAAACTACACGCAATTTTGATACCGTTGTACTTGTTTTCCAAATAAATGTACAGCAACTCAGGACACAAAACTGTTCTGTGAAACTTCCTTCTATTTGTGTACCATATTTAAGTAATTTATATGTTTGCTTGTTTCTGGTAATCCTGTAATGCAGTGCGGACAATTTAACAAAAGCCCCCTGCGTCGATGTTAACGATGAACGAATACATCAACGGTGATTACTCAGCGCCAAAACAAAGGAGAGTTCAGGAAATCACCTATACTTTTGTTTGAAATGATGTATGTGGGTAGTCCGGTGTACATCCATTCATTTAATATTTAGAACATCAGTTGCGCATGATTTACACAGGTAACCGACGTTTATTACGTTAATACGGTCCTGTATTGTCAGGGACAGGGTGATTTAAAGGGTTAGGTTCGTTACCAGGAAACATGAGCAACTAAGTGAAAGACAAACGTTAAGTAGGTGTAACTGTCGAAGTATTGCATATAGAGTTAGGACAGGTTTGCATTTACGTTTAGAGCATATTAATTTATTTGAGTCATGAGGGCTTGCTTACTCGCTGCCCATGCGAAGCGTTGAATGTACATTGTGACCTGGTTTAGTAAAGCTTGCGCAGACAAATTTGTTATCAAACTACATAAACCATGTGCACGCCTGTTTGACACATTGGTTGTAAGACAGTTATGTGCACATTTAAATAAATTTTAAATAATTAAGACTGCGACACATTTATGTTTATAACGCAGTCTATTGTTTGTGAATTGTCATTTGTTAACATGTCAGGGCATTGTAAGTGCATTGTTGCTTACAACAGCTATACTATATTCCATGATATATATGGTTTGTTCTTCAAAGGCGTGTTAGTTGTGCTTTTTATATTCAACGTCATTCACTGTAACATTGACGTAGTATGTTCACTAGTCATAAAACACGTGGTTACGTTCAATATCGAAGCAACATGCGCTACACTTCCAGTACGGACACACATACTTACAAATACATAAACGTGCGTAATTGACGTAACCATTATTTAACGTTGAAGAACATTTGAATAAAAGACTAGGTAAGAAAGATACGTCAGAAATACCCATGACAGCAACTCAAACCAAACTACACTCTTGTATATTGTTGAATTTGGTATTATAGTCGTCGTACTTTTGTGATTGATGAATTGACAAACTCGTTGTGAATTGTCACGTGATATACTGCATTACTAGAACATGGGAAAGTGTCTGACATGTAGTACGTGAACATGGCGAGGTGTATTGTATCGCCCGGTAACAATGATGTAGCAGGTAAACTCATTGTGGAAATGTGGGAATGATATATGTGCGAACTATGCCAGTCTATGTTGTGCCAAGTCCTGCTGATGTTTGGACACTTCATCTAACCAGAGGCCGCTTCTTAACTGCTCTAGTGACCATCTAGAACGCCTTAGTTCGAATGACCATAACCTGCGGTTTATCATCGTTAACATCCCCGTCTTTTGCGAAATTTAAATCTCCAAAAGTACTTGTTTGAATGTACAATAAAGTTGAAATAATCACCCAAATTCTTCAGGGAATCACATTGTGTCCACATGGGCAAATTGTAATGATCTAATCCCTGCTAACCTGCTTGAGCCAACACTAATTATCTACCTCGCAAGACATTTCTATCTACGCTTTTATGACAAATCCAAACTTTTGAACCCTATTTTATCTATAGAAAAAGTGTCCAATTAGTTGTCCAGGGGATTCGGTGGACACGAATTCAGTGTGGTTCTCAAATACTTGACACAGCTGAAGGCCTCTAAACACTGTGTACTTTTCTGTAGTCTCTCTCATTATCTAAAAGTATTACAGAGTAAAAGATTAAACCAGAAATGAGAAAAATAAGGTATTATACGGCCCGGGTGCGAGGTGCTTTGTGTGGACAGAACTATGGCAACATAAAGGGCGTGGCTGTGAATCCAGGGTATGGCGGGTATGCAAACTGTTTGGTAAACAAATGACCACCAGGTTTGTTCAGAAGGTCGACCTTTGGTGCGTTTGCGGGGAAAGCTGAACTTGCGACTTAAACTCGTGATAAAAAGATCCTGTATAAGCGATGTTCTAGTTATTTCTTACATGCTATTATTCATTTTCGACAAAACCCAAATGTCGAATAGAAATCTGATACGAGATGGAAACAATATACCTTTTTCTACCTAAACGAAGTTGGAGTCGATTTAAAAAAACGGACAAGCTATTAGAATAATTAGTCTCATTCTAAAGTTGTTTTGTCAGCGTGTACGTACACATTCACAGGGATATGGACGGGTTACCAAGGTATATATGGCTGAGAGGTATATCAGGGAAGTTGGCGTGGACTTTATGTGTTGCGATTAGTATACACATGTGATAGGTACATTGAACACGTTAAAGGCACAACATATATCCAACCCATTTGCAGAAACTCTCGTTTGGTACGAATAATGTCTTGTTCGGTTGATCAAAACCAACAATAACACTTTTTTTAGTATCCTTGTTGATCGACGGTGGTAGTTGAAAATCTAGATATGTGTCTATAACTCGAACGACCCGAGGAACACGACGTACAGTATCATATAGGTGTGTTATATAGGGGTACACGTTATAGATTGGTCGAGGACAATGCTCATTGTGTGGTGACAGCTAACCTGACCGTGACCCTGTGTAGACTTGAGCTCATACAGTTCCACAAAGCATACACTGCCTGATCTATAATCATATTACAGCTTAAGCACCCGGGTTTATGTAACAGTTTGCCGCATGAAATGGTGAACAGCAAGTACTTCGGTTGACGGGCTATAGCAGGATTATAGTTCTATTTTTATAACCGTACTGTAATAAAACACTGAATTTTTTACATTCTAAAATTTGTCACTATTTTCTTTTTTGCTTAAAATAGAATATTGTGGAACATCACAGAATTAAATTACCAAACGGTATGTTAAACCTGGAGGAAAGGGGGTGGGTTGTCGCATCTCTTAGTGTCCTAGTTTTTGCCCTTTAACCATTTGAGTCACAATTCTATGCCACAACAAATAAACCTGGATCAGTAATTGTCCAAACATGTTTGGTTAGTTATGTTTTGAAGATGCCGTTCAGTGACAAATGAAGACCCCATAAACTGCCCCTATTAATCGAGTGATGAAGATAAAATCACGTACATGGGCGTGGTACGTTTATGGTAATGACAAATATCACCCCTGGTCGCTAGGTGACCTTGGTCAGTAGATAATGTGGTCCATTACAATCTATAAAGAAGAAGACATTGGAGAGGGAGAGAGGATGCGATGTGAGATTGTGTGAGTTAGTCTTATATTGTGGAGCATATACTATACCACACAGTACACATCACAAAAGGTATGTTCGAAAGTACCTCAATAATGCCATTGTGCTAATGGGAAACAACCCAATGTCATGTCGAGTTCCAATTTCTAGGGTGACAACATAGGAAATACTAAAATGTGAAAGTAACATTCCTTAAGAGATGTGACAGGTCTTTGTTGTACAACATACAGTGCCCCTCTATGTATCATAGATATAGATAAAATCGTCACGATCCACTGCATATAGCGGGCAAGAATGTTGTTAGTTGTACATATATATTGCAGAGCAGAGTTTAATGATGTTGTATCGAGCGTATTAAATAAATGGGGGACTCCCTCTATCAATAACGTGGTTCATTGTTACGCTGTTTTTTTCTTTTTAAAAATATTGTTTTGTATTTGTATAAGTAGGTATTTTAGTCACGTATCTGTTAATATATATATATATATTAATGATGACAATATTATAATTTATTAGTGTTATAATAAGTTTTGAGACATATAATTAAGCACAACCTATCAGATCATTTACTTATTTGTTTTTAATTATAAAGAGTGAAGCCTAACCGTACCAATATATAGTAGTACAATATTTGTTCCTTTTGTATTTAAAAATGACATCTCAGTATATGGAACTGAGAACTGCTATGTTGATCTTTATATCCAAGTTAAACTGTTTTAGTATTCAATTACGCATATTAATCTGTGGCAATGTACGTGTTGGGATGTCGATGTACTGTCTGTAGAATCTACTTGTGTTAGAAACACGAATATATATGGGCTTTTTTCAAGTACGACCTAGTATAAGAAGAAGAAAAGACGTTAATACAGATGATTTGATGGATAACAGATGAAAGTCACTCGCCATTGAAATTGTCCAAGCAATGAAACACATTCTCAAGCCAAGAGCACTCGTATTTATTGTGACAAAGGAGGCCCTATAACCGTATAAGCACGTGGTTTGGACCTGGACAGTTTTATGTCAATGTTAAAATGATTCATGTAGCGCTGATTGGATATGGAAATATTAATAACACATATATCGGGTGTTTTTATTTGCTTTTTATATCATTTTTTGGCTCATTGCTTTAGGTACATTCTCGCGCACTTGTTTTTATATTTCATTTAACTGATACTATTTTTAGGGATGCATTTTGATTTATATACTGATACTAGTTTTAGGGATGCATTTTGATTTATATACTGATACTATTTTAGGGATGCATTTTGATTTATATACTGATACTAGTTTTAGGGATGCATTTTGATTTATATACTGATACTATTTTAGGGATGCATTTT
>ENA-OREC01000279-OREC01000279.1-marine-metagenome-genome-assembly--contig:-NODE-279-length-17737-cov-12.653454_pt1 | contig 17737 bp, 8 predicted proteins | sample MGYA00248626_ERZ508543 | MGnify/ENA primary metagenome ERZ508543 (study PRJEB26211, sample SAMN05518279) | marine metagenome | isolation source: Puget Sound, Washington, USA | host: Bankia setacea...
CCGGGTCCAGGGATTCACGCGTGCAAGTCGTGCCGGGTCCAGGGATTCACGCGTGTTTCAACTCCGAGTTACCCCATGTACAACACTCGTAAACTTCGACATAAATGTAAACAACACTTTGTCCATGTTCGCCGGGATTTCCGACCTTGAACTCTTGCTATCGTCAATTTTGTAACCAGCCTGCGGTAATACCAAGATGTGTCCACAAAACAAATTATCTGTCCTCTCATTTCAAACCTATTTACAACCGGTTTACTTGCTCTCTCAGTCCAGGGTTCGGGGTAGAAATGTTTGAGCACGTAAATAATAGATAATTACTGTATGGTCACTGTGCCATGGCCTTTTGACTAATCAATATTTCTCTGACCAACCTATATACCCACCACCCCGCCATCTCATGGTTGACCGGGATCTAACATTTTGACCAGGAATTCGGTGACCAGTGTCCAGCTGCCAACAGTTTACCATCAACAGCTGCAACAAGAGTTCAATCCTATATGTGATGATGTCTGGTGACTAATTCAATCATTTATTGGTGTCCTATGACTGTGGTACTGCGATGTATTGATGGTATAAATACATAACGTGTAATGACCTGCCACTGAGGAGTTAATTAGTAAATAAATTGATCGTGTCTTAAGACTTAACTCTGTTGGTTTGTTTGTTATACGTATTGTTTATAGATAATTCAAACCTCGTGGCATTACGGTGACATTCAGGCTATAACAGACAGCACGGACCTATAACAGTCTATGCGAAAACTATTTTCATACCACACGACAATCGGACTGATAATTTCTTAATGTTTACCTGTCATGCCCATGATAGCTTATTTTTACCTGTCACATCATTGAATATAGAGCAAAGTTTGACAATTTCTACCAGTGGCAGGCAAGTTTTGCCTGACATTGACCTGCGACAGACAAGGTTTCGCATGGACTGCTATAAACCAATAAATAAATAAATGGTGTATAGGTCCGTGCAGACAGTCAGTTCAAGAGCAACTGTATCCAGAAGTGTATGTGAACTAATATATAAACTGGTCGTTTTCCAAGAATGTGTCTGTATTACGTATTGTTTATATTATTGAAGCCTCATGGTTTTATGAAATAATACTGTGAGAGCAATTCAATCATCCTGTGACCTCTGACCCATGTGTACCAACTCGACCTCTCGGGCAAAGATCATAGGTAAATGGGCGAGGTGTTCCGATTGTCTCTGACCATGTAACCTTTAAAGCTATGGCAGCATCATAAAAGAATAGTACCCAGATTACGTTTGTGTTTCATGCAAATTGTGCTATACGTGTATACTTTGCTGATTGAGTGCATGTATATTTCACTCCAAATCCAGTCAGACCCTATTCTATTGAGGTAACACAACTTTGGCAGTAATATGTTTGGTGGTATATTTTTGTCCAGTTATAAATGCTTGGATCTGCTGTATCTTTATTCTGTATGCAGTTTTGTTCTATGTGTACATTTGTATCAGAAACAGTTACATCCATAAACACAAAATAACACAACATTTTATGGCACTTTTCTATTTTTATTTCAGTAACAGTTCTTTATTTGAATTGTACAAATGCAGAAAGTTTTTTCATCATCACACCCTGAGAGCTCGGCCCACTACAGGTAGAAACCAACCCAGATTGACATAAGGACAACCAGGCAGTTAAAACTTTACATCAACACAAAGCAATGAAATGATAAAAACACTGTTGGACTTCTGTTAAAACGTTACAAAATGATCAAGCAAGATGTTATCATAGATTTTGCCTTCTCAACCTGTATTTTGGGCTTCCAAATTAACATTGTCAGCAATAAAAAAGCATACTAAGAAGTTATTCAATGCATTCTTGTATGAGCTGAAAGCCATCGATTATATTTTTTGTTTCATTTCGTCAAATATTGCACATTTTTTATAACACGTTTTTTTCATATTTTTTCTATACTCAACATGAATTAATCGCCTTTCCAAGACAAACCACAATTTAAACTTGACAAGATTGTAAACACTTTATTCATCACATAAAGCTGACTGGAAATTAAGTGAAACTTCAGCTTTCGTGCATTATATGTTGCAAAAGTAGCACACACATATTGATAGTAACTCTTGCTGTGGAATGCTTTTAAATCGTTCTTATCACCTTTCCAGACCGTATCAGAAAAGGAGAGGATCGATATGTACTGCTATACGGATCGACAATGGTCCCAGTAGTTCTTTTGACGGGAAACCATTTCTCCCCTCAAAAAGCAGTATAGATATCACCTCCCCATTCGAACAGTCCGACTCTGCAGCGGAAACATAAACAAACTGTGAAATTACAATAGCCAGGAAAATAGGAGAATGCTGGCTCGTAGGAAATGACTGGAAAAAACAATCAATCAATCATATTCTTTCTCTGAACTACTAATGCCCTCAAAACCTTTCATTACCTACAAGTTCCCACATCAGAGCCAGCTTTATCCTTTTTCAAAGCCAACCTACCACAATTTACACAGCCATAGCTAGGTATCTAATTATGCAGCATAATACCCAAACGTTCCCTACATGTTACACTGTGTGGTAGAAAATCTGGGAATCAGTTTTATTTATATCACAGATCAATACCATGTTACAGTCTGGTTTTATTCACTTTAAAGCACCCTGTTTGACCCACCGTCTGTCATAACATACCTCCTTTAACCCTACACACTTAGAAATACATGCATGTACATGGAGCAGTAATGCTTTCGTTGTTCTTGTTAACATTGATACTAAGGCAGTAAAACATATAGAAGTTGAGGTAAACTAGGTTCTGATATATGAGGCCCAGACGGGTGTTTCCTCCACACTTTATAACACAGGCATTGCTAATTTATCTCAATTTCCAGTAAATTCAGTATGCAGTAATCCTCTACATGAAGATTGAGTCTGGAATGTGTACACAGCCACAATGAGTCTTATCAGCAGACAGGAGGTAGTTACGACAGACTTGTAGCATAGGTTTGGCACTAGTTCAACCTTTAAGAACACATTTCCCAAGGAATGTGGGTTATTTCATTTAGAACACAAGTTCACACACAATGTTGTCTCTGAGATCATCACGCGAACAATCACATAGGCCGCTGCAGAGATTTCACATGGAAAACAATGTAGGGACACAGTCTCTTCTTGTAACTCATAAGTGTGTTCTAGTACGAAAGCTTCGAAAAAATTATCGAATTAACTTAACAGTTTTTCATTCTTTACTTTTTCCAATATTTTTTCTGTTTTAACTATTTTTTATCAGATTTTTTTAAGGTGAAAAATTGGTAGAAAGCAAAAATGGGTGGAATAAAACCTGGTGGTCACACTTAAGTAACAGAATCATGAATGTGTCCCTTTTGTTTACACCAAAAAATGAGTTCAAGAAATTTGAATAACAATACAACATGTACAGTAAAACATTAAACAGCTTACTAAATGTAGTTCTCTGTTACCAAATCAAGGCCAAATAACGAGTATAAACATAAAACACATATCTTGTCACACTGGTAAATGACTGATTTATCAACGAAGGCAAAATGGCCCTAGTATTTTGCCAGAAATTAAACCTGCTACCATCAATGCTCTAAAAAATAATGGGAACAGATTTTGAGAGTTTTTGTCCTGATTTTTGGCAGCAGAGTTTTACTCAATGCACCAACTTGGCAGAGAATGGAGGAATAACCTGGCAACAGAGAACTAGTATAATACATTGTTGGAGGAAGCTCAATATTAAAGTCTAGACTTAGGAGTCCCAACCATGCGCCCGTGTGCAATGAAGAATATAAAGTAAATGATAAGGAGTATACAATTATCCAAGTAACGACACCCCTCACTGGTCAATGTAAGGAGCATCGTTGCCAAGGAGATCAAATGTTGGATATAATCATGACTCATATATTCTCCAAGTAGACGCTGGTTCTCTAGACAATTCTAACAGGATGGTAAATCGCTCTCATTTTCATAGTGATATGACTAGTAAACATGGATATATGAATCTTTTAAAACAATAAAATAAGTTTGGTTAACTGGACTAATCTCAATACGACAGTTTTAAGCACAACTATTTCATTTTTTGAATTAATAATATCTTTTCGCTTAGGAAAAAAGTCATCTAATTAACCAAATGAAATAGACTGATTGTAAAAATGCAAAAGACAATCAATTAATAAATCACTTTAAAAAATATACTCTTATTATTAACCAATTAAAATATGTTTTACTAAGAACAACCTACTGCTGTTAACAAGCATTTTCATTAGCTAGCTTACTGATGTTTAGAGAGTTCTCCACACAGACACATGAACACAGACTTGTATCACAGCTATCAAATGGTTTTAGTTAATGTTCCAACAAATATGCAGGTTTGAGATAAGCATCTTATAAGACAATTAAACGATTTGTCCGAAACAATTGTATCACTTTTAGACTAAGAATCTCAAAAAAATATCATTTATAAGCCCAACCAATAGCTTGAATATTTTTTTGTCAATTTTTTGCTGTTTTACACTTTTTAAAGTTTTCAGTCTTAATAATGCCAATGTACATGAAACAAATTCCCGATTTTCATGATAAAAACTGTATCAATTTGGAAAAGTACAAAAATACAAATAAATTACATAGAGAGAATAATTGTTCACTCTCAAATATCAAGATAATGACAAAATGGACACAAAAAAGGAAACAAACACAAATCAAATGAGCAAACATAAGTCACAACATGAACATTTTGGCGTTATCATTCAGTAGTAGTTGGGATAATTGATCAACAATCTCACGTTTTGCACTGTTTGCCATTTATAACCAATGAAAAAAATGAACTTAAGGTTAAAAAATAAAAGCATTTCTGTGCAAAAAAATAGAATTTTGATACCAAAACTCCAATATGGAGATGAATTTAGAACCATAGCGGCTAAAATGTTAAAATATTAAAGATAGATATGGATTCAGTAATTGGATTTTTTCCGATTTTTTCTTCTTTCAAATTTTACCTCCTATCATTTTTGAGATTCCTTAACATAGTACTCCTATTTATAAGCTATGGATGCATATATACTGAAGCTGAAACAAAGTAAGTTTAATAAGCTAAATGAAGATTTAAGGTTTCATCCCTGTAGTAACCTAAGCAGGTACACAAAACTCTCTGTCAGTATAAAAAACACAAGTAAAAACAGAAAAAAGTAACAAATTGACAAACTAAGTATTGTAAAACATAAGGGAACATCGTAAAATATGCAATGTTGGGTCTGATGTTGACCGCGGTATGAAAACGAACACATGAAATACTGAAAATGGCTGACTTACAATGACTTCATGGAATGGTAGGACAGGACTGGTGTACCACAACTGTGAGAAAAAATACTTAATCTCAAGCAATGGAATACATGACAATGCAAGACTGAACAGTGTGTAATGTGCTTAGATGATGAGAACAATGAGACGTTGGGTACACCAGTCCTGTCCATGGAAAAAATAAAACATGTTTAACCGCATTTTCTCACAAAAATAGTCAATATAAGGCATTCTGAAAGACTTCACAATGACAAATGATCTAGTCTCCATCATTCTCTCCCTGTCATACCTCTCTATGATATAAAACAACCTAAAATGTTAACTCTTGGTATGGTTAAACTGCACTTGGCTGCACACTCTAACTCTTCTAGCACAGTTCATGGCCCAGTGATAGGGATGGTAGCACATTTGTCAGTTCCTCTCACTAGCTGTGAAAGACTGCAACAACTGATCACTGTGGTATAGAGGCCTTGTCTAGTTCAAATGAAAATTCACAAAAAAAAGTGATGATTTATTTATACAAGTTTGATTCCAGGACGCAGCTATTTGACTTTTTTGTTTGCAATGTTTATCACCTTCTTCACCATGAGATGTCTTTTATGAGCGTATGATGGTTTGAGAATTGACCAAGATCCTGCCAGGCCACAAAGTTTTGTTTTAAAACATGATCCCACAGGTTGAGGACTGGGAGTTTGGTAATGAACCTCCGCTGTCAAACCCAGACGATCCAATGCTTATACGGGCCTCCAATGGCTTCCTGCGTATTGCGAGGCTTGAGCATGGTGGTGAAAGTCTGAAGTCCACACCAAATTCGTCACATTCTTCGTTTTGGATTTCATCACTTTCCAGCCCCTCGTCGAAGGCATCTTCCCTGATATAGAACTTTGGAGGTTCGTTTATGATCAAATGCTGTTGCATCATTCTGTTTATGGAAATAGCAGCCTCGGCAAATGACTCCAGATCTTTTGTGCTGTTGTTCCTGCAATGAGAAATGGGTTCAAATGTCAATTACAGGCATTCTTGGTCATAACAATGATGCAAACAGAAAAACTTTAATTACTGAGTCGCTTACTATACAATGATGAATGGTAGTATTTTACAGAATTAGGTAATGAATTAACTGTACATACCGTGTAAGTATTCTTGGTGTGGCTAGAGGAGTGGCTGCGGGGGGATCCACGATCCAAGGGTGTTTGAGCACCTCAGCGGCTACATAGCGCTTGCTGGGCTCACGGACTAGGAGGTGGCGGATCAGATCCTTGGCTTCCTCGGACACGTAGCTCCACTCGGCATCAGGGAACTCGTAGAAGCCGCCCTGAATCGTTGTGAAGAGCATCTCCTGACAACCGTTACACATCTCCCCTTTCTCCCATCCACAGTCAGAACCACACTGGCCATAGAATGGAGGATAGCCACATAACATTATATACCTGCAAATATAGAAAAACAAAAGGCATAAGTAACATAAAATATCAACTAAAAAAATCAGGATCCCAAAACGATTTCTATAAAAGATTAATAGGAGAATAGATTTAGACAATATTTCAAGTTGGAAAATGACAGGGGATAAATAGGATGGGGTGAAAAACTTACAGAATAATTCCAAGACTCCACAAGTCACATTTCTTATCATAGGAGAATGACTCGCCCACCCATGCATCAACAACCTCAGGGGCCATGTATTCTGCTGAGCCCACGGGCGTTAGAAGTTCAGGTGTTTTACAGGAATCTTTCTCGGTGCTGACTGGAATGCCACTTGCCAAGTCAAAATCACAGATACGGATTGGTACAACTTCATCCCAGTTTTCACACAGGATGTTTTCTGGTTTGAGATCACGATGTGCTATGCCTGAAGAAAAAAGGCAGATGGTGAGTAAATGTCTGTTGAAAGTCAAAACAAATCAGCTTCATTAATACAGGAAACCAAAAAAGAGAGCAAAGACCTAGCCACTTACTCAAGGCCAAGTATCAGATAAAACTCAAGTACCTTGGCTGTCCAAGAAAACCTATACGTCAGTTTCATATCCTAATTTCGATCAAGCAACAAGAGTTAATTACCTTTGCTATGGAGAAAATCTAGAGCTTTGGAAATGCAGCTAACAATCTGGCTGGCCTCGAGTTCTGACAGATGGCCTCGCTGCTCTATGTTTGCAAGCAGGGTGCCGCCTGGCATCTTCTCAAAGACAAGATAGAAGTGCTCCTCCTCCTCGAAGTACTCATACATTTGTAGGATGCTGTCCTCCCCTCGACAAACATGGAATATCTCAATCTCCTTGAACACTTTACTGCGAGAACGGATAGTATCTTTTTCAATAATCTGCAAATAAAGGGAAAACAGGTTAGGTTTGTTATTACAAGAAGCATGTGATTTAGTAGGGCACCTAACATCATAAGTGCAAAACAGACATAATATATCTATATGCAGTGATTTGTTATCAATAGGGCGTTACTGTAAACAACAACAAAGAACTAACCAATATATAACCAGGGCTTTTGTTACTTGAGTTTGTATCCAGATAGTTTCTAATTGGACCTTGGACTTCCTTATTTTGTACACAACCATAGGCGTTTTCGTACATGTTTCAATAGCTGTTCATGTTACTTACTTACACACAATATAACCCAAACTGTCTGATATTAGATCTAGGCAGTCCTACATTAGCATCAAGTTATAAGGAAACCTAGATTTCAAAGTTTGACCTGACATTTTCTTTATGCTTTTATAAATCGGTTAAGTAGTATATACAATGGACCTCCCTTAAGTGCCAGTGTAAACATTGATGTCCTTGCACCCACTATCCCTGGCCTAGGTCTCTTGTTTACTAAGTGTCTCTTTATAACTCAACCAACTATTTACATAAGGCCTTAAAAGTAGAAAAATTGTCCAAGTTTAAGTTCTATCTACATACGTAAGCATGTCTTTGTCCAATTTGAATCGCCCCATTACAGATTATGGATGATTGCCAAACTTTCTGGTATTATCAAGCATTTGGATGTTTTTACTGCTTTAGGCTTAGGGTCAGTGCATTTGGCTTAATACCTAACACGGAACCCCGTTGAATTAAACACTTGTCCACAAACGCAATTTTATTTGGACAAAATCCATCTGGTAAAATGTCAATAGTGCAAAGTGCTGCATGTATTAATTACTAATTATGAAATGCCCCTAGCTAAGTAGACTAGCACAAAGAACAATGCACTGTAAACTGCACTAGGATTAAACTAAACTACCAAGTGCTTACAATGCAGTTTCCTAGACAAAGGGCCCTTTTTCTACATCTGTGCGCAGTAATTTAGTTTCGCATATTCGTATTAAGCTTGGACCCGAGTCAAAATTGTTGAGCCATGAGTGAATGTTTTCTTCTTCATTACTTTACATGTGTGATTCACTGGGTTCAGGGTCCGCTGAGAGGGAATGCAAGTCAAGCAAAAGTAGAAAACTAACTCTTGGTCCATAGCCCCCGTCTAGTATTGTTGAATGTGACATTTATACCTATCCAAACAGCACACACTGGTATATCATGTACGCACTGTTATCAACACTTATCTGAACAGTTCAAGGAGGGGGGTTCTTAGTATACAAGGTCCCCCCCCCTTCTCCTATTTCTGCCTGTCAGCATAATAGACAATGCAACTGAAGGAGCTGATAATGCAGGAGGTCAACTAACTCAATCTAATAATCCCACAAGGCTCTGCTAACATTAGAACAATAACAGGTGCCTCAATGTTCAACAGTTGTGTGAACACTATTATTTGGTTTGGTTATTATTATTGTATGCATTAAGATATAAAGAGATAACAGTGGAGCACTCAGAGTGAGGTAGATACCAAACAATTGGAGTAATTATCTAGATTAGGGAGATAGGTATATTCTTGATTACTCTAAGCCTACAATTGCACTGTGCTAACCCTCCGTGCAAACAAAGAGAGTATCAGATTTCAGTATGTGAACAATAGGGGCCCAGGTAGGGGAGATTGGTGAGTTTGTCAACAATAACAATATCATGTTTTGCTCAGACAACTCAAGTACCCCAGTTGATTTATAGAGATAATGATGGTTGTCTGTTCAAGATTTCAAACCAATAGACCTAAAACAATAGTATGCACGCACTGACCTAAACTATTATCAACAATTCAGCAGTTACAAATTTATACTTAGCTAAGAAGGTAAAGTACTTAATAACAGGCTTTCAATCAACAGCTGGACATTTCACAAGTTCAAGCAGACAAAGCCATAATTCTCTAGTTGTCTAATGCTTCCATTTGAAGTATAAAGTTAAGCTTAGTTTGTGGGTGTGTTTAAAATTGATGATTGGTACAACAGACTTTCTTTTCTGTAAGTGTTAAACATCCCCTGATCCGAGTGAATTTGAAATAACAAAAGACTTTTTAATCTGTATGTTTCCAAATGGCTGACCATGCAAAACTAAGGCTACATAAATGAGAGATATGCTAGACTTCAATGTGTTCTGTGTATCCATGTCAGTTAGTCTAATTTGTTGCTTCAACTTGGTTGCGCAGAGTTGGTGAAGTTATTATGTCTGCATACAGTGTAGTTATATGCAGGTATGTGGAGGTATGGGCAACTATATCAGCTTTAGAAATGCGGATGACATTAATTATCAACTTGTCATCTATGCCCTGGAGGTACATAGCTATCACCATATTTACATCTTCACAAAGTCTTTACACCCTCTCTCAACTTTTGCCGAAAACACATTATACTGGGTAGGTATCTGATAAAAAACTGTTGAAAGTCAAAACCATTTCCGCTCGTGTTTATAACCAGACCACAGGCTAATTTGTTTATCTTGTTGTGCGATCTCAGGTTTAAAGCAAACCAGGCCCGGGTTGTTTGTGACACTGGCCTGTGACCTACTTATAGTCTAAATCACAATGCCAAAGCGTACAGAGTATTTATCTTGGCTCAGGTTAAAATAGATTGCGTTTAACAACCTTCACCCCTGCTCTCTGGCCGGGCTTGTGTTTACTACCATTTCAAAATAATCCCAATACTGCTTACACAAGTGAAAGGTCACAAATTCCCCCCACAAATTTAACAAAGCCACCGTCCAAATGCAATTCATCAACACTTTGTACTAGCGACCTCCTTAGAAGTAAGTTATTCAATGATAAGTCGGACTGTCTATATACTTGTATTGTCTTCTTTCCTAAAATAACGTTTTCAATTTGGTCCTAAGCCAAGAAAAGTAAGGCCTTGAGAACAGGTTCAAAGCATTAAGATAATTACAGTATTGAACGCTGAATTCTTTCTTACATGTCAAATAGCTAGCTGTCAGACTTAATCGTGTTTTTTCTACAGTTTTTTGTCTTTGACCTATATAACCGCACTCAAGGCTAGTCAGTTTTTTGGTGTAAACTTTTCACCTGGTTAGCTATAAGTGCATGTAGAATGTAGAGGTTAAACAACTTACTTTAACTGCATATTCTTGTTCATTTTCCAGGTTTCTGTAAGTGCGGACTGAAGCATAAGCTCCATTTCCCAGTATTTCACCTGTTGGTTCGTATAAATCTGAAAATATAAAGAAAGAAAAAACATTAATATTACGACTACAACAACAAAATGTGAAAAATTTGCATCACACTCTAGCTATAGTTTTTTGCTGACAGAGAATGTTTATAATGCTATACATTGACTGACAACTGGGGAAAATATATGCCATTATGTTCCGCCAGGTAAAAACAACAAAAACATAAAACTATAAAAAAACATCAACTTCTAACCTGTCCTAGACCCAGGTTACCAGAACAAAGTCTTTCACTGCAAGTTTTTCCCAAGAAATCTATTCTCCCAAAACATCTGCAAACGCTCCTAAAATACCAAGAACATTGAAGAAACTACGCAGTAGAAGCTGAACCATGGAAGTTTTCTTCTTATTTTCTTGCTACCTATGGGCCGTTCAATAAACTGTCAGTGTACATACTTTGTTCATCTTGCTTGGGTAAACAGTAAATATCAAGATAATGCTTTATGCTCTAAAAACCTAGAGAACTTGATGTTCATCCCCTCAAGAGTTTTGGCAACCAATACGGTGAAAAAATCCTCAGATAATTATATCAACCTGAAGATCAATCAATTTCCGCTAAGTCTCTTTATTCACAATTTTATTTCCATGGATTTTTGGCAATGTTCCTGTTCCCATCATCAATAATCAAGAAAGCATGAATAAACTAAGATAGCGCCTGCTGTGATCTCAGGCTCTGGGTGCAGTTTTGAACCAGTTCCAGGCCTAACAGTTCTATTGCTAATAAAATGTACTGAAAATGATTGAACAGAGCATTCAGCAGCTGAGAAGTAAATATAGACAGTCATCACACACCCTCTAGTTAGTCAGTTTGTCTCCTGTAACCAACCAGAAATTTGTTTGGGAAGAGAAAGGAAGATACAAGCGAAGAATTATTCTGCATAGCAAAGGATAAAACATTTCCAAATCACACTTAAAAACCCTAGAGCTTCATAAATATTTTGGCAGACTTGATGATTGGTTTAACATGAAACTGAAATGATCATTATCTATCTGTGTACCTGGTTGACTTTAGAATAGCCCAGTGAACTTTCTTGCATGTTATTTATGTGTGGAGGAATTTCGGGAGTTGTATCAACAGGGTTTCTCATTCATCAACAGCATAGAGTGAAAATCCAAACCCGAGGCAAAAAATACCCATGAAAACAAAAACATTGTGTCCCCCCTGTCAGCAGTGAACGGGTGAAACAGCCATTCAAGCAGCTAATACTTGCCGGTATACTCTCCCCGTTCATACAATCAATACAAGCAGTCCACTGAATAAAACCCAATAACACAAGCTCAAGAGTTAACAGACCAGCACAAGCCATCATCTGCACAGAAATCCACAGCCATTTCTTTGTGTTGAACTATCAGTAAATTAGGTCAAATACACACAGCATAAACACGAAGTAATTCATGGCTATTTATAGAATTATCTCTAACCGAATTAATCAATAACTGTGTAGGCATGCAGGCAGGTGATTAGATGTGTTTATCTGTATAAATGTTTGTCAATTGCCTGTTTACAAGCCAAACTTTACACAAAAAGTGCACTACATGTAGTTCTGATACTAGCTAAGAAAGTGAATAGGAACACATTATTGCCAAATACGTGTACATGAATACAGGCGAGTTATATAATGTATACAACATACTAAAACTGTGTTCATTCACCTCTCAATTAACTGACAAGAATTTCTAGTACAGACTAGTACTACACTGCTCAATATTAACATAAATTAACACCTCATTTTTACATTTACAAATATGTTAACTACAAGCTATTATTTCTAATACCTCATATTTACAAATCACTTTTAGATTCCCTAATTTCATGATCAGAATGTTTTCTTTTCTTTTTTTACATAAATGTCTATTATCTACTAAGTAAGTTATTAAACAAATTACTCCTAGTGCACTTCCTACAGCATGAGAAGAATATATCTTTACAAAATCTACATAATTTTCACATAATTATTATCGATAGTTGAACGGAAATACAAGTTTCCAGTTAAATCAGACATGTGCATTGATTCAATATAAAATCTGCATGTAAATTAAGGGGGGATTGATAACTTGTGGTTGAACCTGTTTTCCTTATGATCATGACTAATTATTTGAATTTATAAGCCATGTCACACATTATAATCTTGACTGTACACAATGCAGTGTAAATCTTGCTGTCGTGTCAGATTATTATGCAATGGGATTACAACTAAACAGAAAATGGTAGAATGTTCTAGTGTTATCTATATTAAGAAACCAAACACAAATGATAGAATGTTCTAGTGTGTTCTATATTTAGATTGTGATAATATGATGTAATATTATCGTACTATGTTACATTTCTCATTGTGGTTTTACAATGAGATCACCAATAGCTATTTAAAGATTGTGAAAACCCCTATTGAAGTGAGATCATTGTGTATGTCAAGTGTTTACAACACAATGTCACAACAATCCTGAAACCAATACTAATGATGCAATATTTGATTTGTATATTTCACCAATTCAAAAAACAATTAAATATGTTGTACAGAAACAGATTCTTGCCACATTTTTTTCAATTTAAATAGCAATATAAATGATGACAGGTAGATTTTTCTTAATGTTTCAAATACCAACTTCAGATTTTCCAATACAACATGATTTAAATCTTGACCAACTTGGAGAAACAAATGATCTGTTTGTACATCATGTCAAAATGCTATAATGCCCCTAGGCCCTACAGAAGATGTAAGATAGAGAGAATCAGATATCTTGTCATCTAATCTGTGTCATGTAAACCTACATAATAACATGAACCCCTGACTTGTACATGATAGCTATTACCACACAGTGGGATGCCAATATCTCCTGTCTATTAATTAGTATAGGTTAGCTGGGAAATGTTAGATGTCAGTGTCCATCAAAAGTATCCTGTTGCCTAGCCATGCATCATAATTACACTGTAAACTGGTTGTTAGTGTTGGCACATCTTTGCAATAATTTGTGAATCACCTAGTGGGAAAGTTCTGTAGGACAATTGATGTTGCAACAATGCAAACAATTTGTCTCAACTTTTGAGCTCAAGTTGTACATAATGCAGATGCAAAAGAAACTTTACTGCATCATTGGCTGGTTATGGCACACTTAATTTTTCATGACAAACTCACCATTAAATTTCTTGACTGGAATATCTGCAGCTCTTTTCTTCTTCTTTTTGTTTCTTATTTGTGTAGGAGGGCTGTAGTTAATATGGTTGTTTTCAGAATCCCGATAATCATTGTCCAATTCCATCTCCTGTCCATTATCCAGCATCAGAGTAGAAGGTCTTGGGGGCGACAACCTGCCACTGTCAAACTGACTCTGTTCCACCTAAAAATAAAAGTAAAATGCATTACAGAATGTCCAATGAATACTACAAGCTAATGGTTAGATAGAAATATTACCAACAAGCAAGTTTGGTATGTTGCAGCAATTAAGAAGTATATTACCTTCACCAACTTTAAGTAAATTTCCATGTATTCTCTCATCCTGTAGCACTTTTTAAAGTTTATCCTAACACAGAACTAGTCCCATCAAAGACTGTGAAACACTTTAAAGCTTGGCAAGTATCTCTCAACTTATATCCTTTTTTCCCCAATTGACCTGTAAGCCAAATTATCACTTTTGCCATCATGAAGAATGTAGGAATAAGTGGCTTTGTCCAAATGTGACAATTACTTGAAGGAAATCAAAGAAAACATTTCACACCAATTTGATAACTGTATATGTATTCACCTACACATAAGTTTGTCACCAATTTGTGAAATAATTACGACGGTGACAGTTTGCTCCATAAGTCTACAGTAGAGTAATGAGCAGTATTGTTAGCCAATCAACTTGCCAAGCTTAAAATATTGCTCAGAACAGTGTGAGAAGACTACATGTTAGCTGACAAACGGCTGTGAAATAAACATCTAAAATGCCAATTAACAGAATACTTGTTGTTTCTTTTCTTAAAACATTGCTTCAGATAATCAATTTTATAATTGTCACTTAAACATATTATTGTCAAGCTTATCAAAACGAATGTACTAAACAGCAGATATATAAATCATATAAATGGATACTAAAAGTAAAACACACAAATAAATATACTTACAAGTATATCCAACATTGTAAATCCTTTTGTGTTTACTAATATTAAATCCAATCAGTTGTCTATATAATCTCCTTCTACTAAGATTTGCCTTTCTAAATACACTTTAGACCGAAGCCTGATATTTTCATTCCCTTTTTCTACAAGCCCATCTTTACGTTTTCATTTCAGACCAACACTGCAAGCCTATGTCAGGCGATAGTAGTTTATATACACACTATTGCCGACGTGTTCTTTCTGACTCACTGCGTATCTAACCTTTCACCTCTGTTTACGTACTGACTGCCACGGAGCGGTTGTTTACATCAGATTCAAAAATAGGTCATTCTAGAAAAATCTATTAACAGTTGAAATGTTGCAGCATTGTTGGTGCAAAGTATTGTTAAACGAGAGAAGGGACATTTAGGCTCACATTGCATAGTAAAAGATCATGTTTGCATAATTACCTTTTCCATAGCAGAGCGCCAAACGTCTATACTAGTAATCTCTTTCATGGCTCCATCTTGTTTTTAGTCGGCATAAGAAAGAGCTTTCACTGGATATCTATTTTTGTCGCTGGTTTCCTGCGCTGACTATATAGAAATTAGACAAGCCGAATACCAACAACCAAGGGACGTTTTATTTATTTTGATTTTGAATAATTTCAACCAATCCCTATGTAAACCCAAACGATTATGACTTTACATTCTTTTAAAATATATATTGAATTTTTGAAAAATGGATTTGCTATTAATTGTTCAAAAAGTTATCACGCAAGCGCTTTATAGAGAATATCAAGCGTTTGGAAGACACAAAACACACCGCTAACATTTTCCTAAAATTCGATGAAATAATGGATTTTCCAAAGCCCCCAGATGGTATACATTTAGATCTTATATATATGTCAAAACTATAAACCGTTTGAATACTTTTGCCTCTGTGTTAAACGCATGAGCCTCTGTAATCAGGATTTTATCAGTCAAGATGTTTGCAACTTTTTCAAGTCATCAATGAAAACATACAGTAGCATTTGTGTTAATGTTTTGGTGTGGCATTTAGGAGGGAAGTCACTTTAGCTTAAAGCAATAATGTAGCCTAGTTCCAATATGGCACATATTTCGTCCCCTACAGCAGCTAGATATTATAAAAATAAAAAGTAATGCTTGTCGATACAGTTTCCCCCGTCTAGTGGGTTTTCAACGTATTAAGCAGTTTTCGAGTGATTGACCTAATTAAACTAAAGCTATATTTTCAAATACCTAGACAATTTTAACCTATGCAACCTTTATTGTTGTCATTTGCTTAAATCTTCTAACCAGTGTGCGTTTGTTTACATCGGACACAAAATGGCTGGTACCTACTGAGCATGCGTCTGGAAGTCACGTGTTCTATTTCCGACCCTCATGGGTCAATAGCTATAAAACAAACTACACTGCATAACTTAACTTAGGTATAAAGCTAATTATATGATAGTCTATGATTTATCATCAAATTGTAACAACTCAAACACTTTTAAACACTTGATAAAGGCGGAGCGTGCTCAAACGAAAAGTGGAAATGATGCAATCAGATACCGTCGGATATCACACCTATTGTGAAATTCCAAATGACGAACATATTTTCTACCAGACAAAGAGCTGTGTTTTTTGCATAGGCTACACAATTTGTAGTGATATAGTACATACACAAACATAAAACGGTACTCTTAGGCATTGGCATGCTTTTTTCTCCACCCATATCATCATGCTATTTTTGTATCACAAAGCGCTGCTCATGAACACAAGATGAGAGTTGCATTTTAATAATATTTTGTAAATTTATTCATGAATTTGACATTTTTAATTGACTTTGCATTACAGTCGACACTCGTTATCTCGACATCCTCAATGCCCACAAATTCAGTCTGTGTATAGCGCTGTATAAATGGGTATGTTTAACGTATAAGTCTATTGAAGATGTAAGTAGTTGTCCGATAATCACTGTTTGTGTAAGCGTGATAAATTCATAAGAGATCGTGTGTTTGATAATGATTAAGCATATAACCATTTATTTCAAGTCTAAAATGTCTTCAAATCGAGAGATATTGGTCAAGAATCGCCTATATTTATGCCAACATGTTTATTATGTAATGGAGAAGTTATTACCAAGGCAAGTAACTGCATCATTTATGTAACTATGTCCTACCATAAAACTAGCGCATTGTAAATATAGCAGCCTGTGCGTTCTAAAAGAGAGATAAGCATTGTCAGAGAAACCAGCATGGTTAAACATCATTATCACGTTTTCCACGTGCCTCAGCATTTTTTCTTGAAACAAATAAATGTCAGTGACAATTAAGTAAGGTACATACATAAGTGTTAAAAATGCGACAAACACATGTTGCTCAATCAACTTTTAATTACACATGCTCCCCGATTACATAAGCCTTGCATATCGAGTGACCTATTGACACCGCCCCAGGAAAGATAAACTTGTGTCAAATTTGGCCAGGAAAACACAGGGATTGCGATTTTCACAGCTTGCATTGTGTATACAATGGTTGTCGAGAAAGACAATTAAATTAAGGCGTGAAAACATTGTTTGGGACCTATAAACATTTTGAGTTAAGCGAAATGTCGACTTACAAATGTCGACTTTTATGCAAAATTGTATATAGAATGTATAGGGACAGAATTAGGGACGTTACAAATACGTCAACACATCCGGAGTGTCGAGATACCAAATGTCGAGATAACGAGTTTCGACTGTACCTTTAAATTCTTCGAATTTAGATGTAACCCTGCCAAAATCAGCCTCTTTTTTTTTT
>ENA-OREC01000280-OREC01000280.1-marine-metagenome-genome-assembly--contig:-NODE-280-length-17730-cov-12.427973_pt1 | contig 17730 bp, 5 predicted proteins | sample MGYA00248626_ERZ508543 | MGnify/ENA primary metagenome ERZ508543 (study PRJEB26211, sample SAMN05518279) | marine metagenome | isolation source: Puget Sound, Washington, USA | host: Bankia setacea...
AGTACAGTCGTATGTATTGGAATTTATACTTGGATTAGTACAGTCGTATGTATTGGAATTTATACTTGGATAAGTACAGTCGTATGTATTGGAATTTATACTTGGATTAGTACAGTCGTATGTATTGGAATTTATACTTGGATAAGTACAGTCGTGTGTATTGGAATTTATACTTGGATAAGTACAGTCGTATGTATTGGAATTTATACTTGGATTAGTACAGTCGTTTGTATTGGAATTTATACTTGAACATCGCACACTGAATAGTTTCAAAGCCTGTACTAGGAACAGTCATCTATCAAGTATGAACACTTAATTACACAACTGATATGAAAAGTGTACATATTTAATTTGTATATAATCTGGCAGCGTATAACATAATTGCGCGCACCTGTTCAAATTATAATTGACTATGACAGCATTGCAAGCGAAGCATTTAACCCGGTAAACGATGTTATAAAAAGGTTTACAATTCGATCAATTTCTAAATCATGGCCAATGTAAGGATTATACCGTATTTATGATTATGTAATTGATTAAACTCTGAATATCAAGCGGCTTGTCAATCAATGTGTTTGAGTAACAGCGTCAGTTGTAAAGGAACCCAGTGGTGTCACCTATTTCTCAAATCTGTTCATCGAATACAACTCCCAATAGATTAAACAAACACTTACTGGTAAACTGATCGAACTCGGATGTATATATGCATAAAGGCAGCTCGTTTTTGCTTTGTTTTGTGTTCAGCATGCCACAAATGTCTTAACGGTTTTGCAAACAAGCAAGTATCAAATTCACGTTTCAGTTCATCGTATTCAAAAGTCAGTTTACAGCCATTTATTCGGATAATTGAAACGTTTAGGGTGTCGAACAATTTGCACAATTTACACAGTTCAGAGTTTGTGAAAAGGAGGCTTTGCGTAAAAGTGTCGCGTCTCTATAACAATACTGGTGTTATCCGTGTTTTCTTTTGGGTAAAGAAAATTTATGTAAAAATGGCGTGATGGAAGTCATTACTGGTAGCCAGACGTTAGCCCCAATGCAGGGTGTGTGAAAACTCTCTTGCCAGTAGACACGTCCTAACTTATGTTTTGACATTGGACCCATTAAGGCAAGTTATTTATTTATATTTATTTTCCGACTGATTGCTGACGTCCGTAATTTATGTTCTTACAACATGCGGTTTTATTGTAGCTGACACATACGTTTTTCCCTTTCACGAAAATTCCAGGTTGATTTATGCATCCTACTGCGTGTTTACCAAGACCTTCTGTGACCAGATTCTGGTATGTAGTTTCAAATGGGACCCTGGACTAACGTACACTCTACAGCAATGTCAACTATAATCTTACTCCACCAACTAAGCAATCGTACAAAACGTTCACAGTCCATGTACTGGGCCTGATTTAGTATTTATATATTCTATATCATAATTGTGCTGCCAGACAAAGAATGTGTTTCCAATTATAAAATTATATTGGAAATGTTAAGGAACCAGAACTTTATAAAGAAGACATATGTTCTGGAGCTTGGCCAAAAAGACTCCCCGAGTAAAACAACGATAACATCCAGGATGTAGTGTAGTTATAAAAAAGTAAACTTATGTTTGCATCAATGATATAGGTCGACACGTTAGTACACATACAAAAAGGTATACAATTGTTTCAATTTGTATTCTAATTCAAAAACCTTTATTACTGTCAAATAAGTTGTCTATTGAAGCGTAGTATGTCTTGTGTTGAATTACCAAGTTTAGTGTTCTTAAAATATACACTAGTCATATATGTCACAATTGCTCCAAAGTATTTACTTAAGAGGTCAACCTGAAAGAATGGACCATGCTATACCTTGACGGATGTGTACAAGAAACTGAGACCAAATATCAGGTATCTCAAACTGTACAATGAATGAAGTGTACGATTACTATTGTTTAATTGTCAATTTATATAGTCATAAGAATGCCAATGCCATTAACAACGTTTAGAATAAGACTAGCAAATGCAGATTCAGAACACATTATATTAGATAGGTGAGTGTTCAAAAGGATCATGATATTTCTAAATGTCTTGTCAATACAGTGGCTTCAAATAATGTAGTACGTAACCTGCTTTGCATAATCTGTACACTATGTTTGTTTGTTTCTTTGTTCATATATGTGTCTACATCAATCCGTGTACAAGGTTGCATTCCGTACGTATGAATTGAACATCCAACACAACTTGACAACAACCTTGTATACATTCACTTACGAAACCATTATAAACAATTAACACTTCATTACATCATATTATATACATGTTAATTGAACGTTGAACAACGTACATTTATAATACGTTGACTGGTTAAAACTAAACTAGATTATAAACAACTCTATGATGTCAAACCAGGTGTTGGGGAGTCGACAAAGGGCTCAATATTTTGTTTACCGTACATTTTAATCCATCTTACATAGAGAGACATGGAACAAACGTAAGACATGTAGATGAACACAATCTGGGACCCGTATCACACTGGTGATTAGAACAGTAAACATGTTACTCAAACTACAAACGTCACGTGATAGATGCGAATTCCGTAGCACAGTGATAAACAGAAAGAATACATATGTAATCACGTGTCAATTGTGTCCGGTTACCAGATTGCACGAGTTTTCAGAGATTAGGATTAATGATGGAGGATAACCTCAAGTTAAACATGTAAATGTACTAACTCACAAATTAGGTTACTGAACAAGATAATGAGAATGTAGACCCTGGTAAGAAACAGCAATTAGTATGTCAATGTTACAAGTATGTATATAGGTGGAATCAACTACAGGTTTGAGGTGGAAAACTTGGTAGGTATGCTGCCCTAATAAGCTCGAGCATGATATATTTCACTTTGAAACAATAACACATATGTATGACAAACCTTCCCAAGTGAAAACTAATATATGAACACTATTAGTTCCACAACAGTATGAAACTATCACACACTCTATGGCCTGTGTGCAACCTAAATGAAGGTAGTATAGGTAATTGTTTACACAACACACACTATGTGTTGACATAACACAACTCAACAATCTGTAGTAAACATATATATCCTAGTGTACGATTGATTGAACACATTAATATAATAAACAAACATTGCTATATTCCAATTTAATATCTTCCGATTAGTGTTTCATAAATGCATTCAACTGGTATAGATTAAGTGTTATGTTATTATGAACAATATGTAATAACAAAAAAACAAAAACAAAAACGTTATACCAACACAACTGTTAAGATACTCTAATACAATACGACTATATACCAATATACACAAACGCAACAAACGTAGTACTTGCCTTGAAACAAACCTACTAGTGACCAGTCAGGTGTACTGACCTACTAACGCATGCGTGAACATATGACAGTTTCGCCGTTATAAATACTAACTCTTCAAATAGCTTACATATTTACCATTATACCTATATTTATTTGATTAGTTCATATTTAGCGGGTTCAACCCTTAGTAAAAATAAACAATCCTGCAACATATGCTTTGATATTATCATCCGGTAAACATACGTGTTGCATTTGACCTGATTTAACCTAAAAACCTATACACATTATCATCGCCTCTGTACATCATTGTAAGATTTGTTTATAAACATGCTTATCGTTAAAGCCATAAACCAATTGCTTTGACTTGTATACCCACATAAATAAAGATCTTTTGTCCGATATCATGTTTGCGGATCATTTGACAAATGCCATTTCTGTGTTATACGGGCATCACAATACTAGGAATACTTCCGGTTTACATTTAATATGTGATTACCATTGATTTTCATCCGCACACGACTCAAGCTATGTCGTATTTTACTCATCGTTAGGAGAGGGCGTTGTTGTTGTCATTGACGATGATAAAATACGTGATCACGGTATGATAACAGTACAATGTACCAAGATACGTTTGCACCCTGTACTTATCTAAACCCATTGTCATTAAATGGATGGTGCTTTTATGTAAAGTTAAACATGAACGTTGTTATTTATGTGATTCTGGTAAACGAGCACTCAGACGTTTGTAGTACCTGCATTAGGTGCATCATTGTAACCAGTTTAACAATTTATGTCCATTTAAGGAATCCATTAATATACATGTCGTTTATATTGGTTATGTAACGGAACGGATAACTTTCTACTCGTGATAACGGTTATGCTTTGATTTAACTGAAACAACCACGCTTAAGTTGACACACCAATGCTTTGTTTTCTAACACCTTATATTGCTTACCCATGTGCATGTAGAACGTGATATGAGTTTGTAATTTCGAACAAGAAGGCAGGTATTTAAGGAAAGAAAGGATGTTAATAAAATCACGATAAACGTTGTTTTACATGTACCTATACTGTTATTATTTTGTTTTGTTTATTGAATCACGATTTAAAAATCATACAAAGTATTTAATATAAAAATGGGTAACATACTCGTATCCAATACGTAGCCAAACCGCTACATAAAGTACACACACCCAATATACTAGGTTATTCGTGTGGAAGTATTTACAGTCCAAATTATATCGACGTCCCAAAACAACAGTAACACATTATACACCTCCAGACATATGTTTGAGTTCCAGTAAATTACGAGTGGTATTATGGTTTTTGAAACACGAACGATGGTTACTTGTAAATACTATCTAACATATATATGTGAACGTTTGACAATTGAAAGCGCATGTCTTAGAATTAAGAACGGTTTATTTACGCCCATGAATTGTTTCTAATTACAAGATACAAACATACTAACAGAAAGACGCACGATTACGTTGTTCCTGTTATACACGCTGTTTTACTAAACTTAATGTCCGAGGACTTCAAACAATTACTTACATGACCGTTAACATACATTTATAACGCACTAAATGTATCGTTGCTATCAAATCTATCATTTCCACGAGAGAGCAGTACAAAGGACAAGAGCACTTGCAGTAGGCCTGACAATGTTAAAACGTAGAGTCCACGTTACACAGGCACATCGCGACTCCATTATTCTCGTCGCCGTTTGAAGGGCTTTTAACTTGTTTCCACATATTTGCTAAAACACTGCTTCCGATACTTCTGCGTCCTTTTTTAGTCTTTCTTATGCAAAACACTGCCGTGGTCGCCATGTGACGATAAAAGACTTTGCGAATTGGTTATGACTAAAACATACATTTATCATACTCGCACAAATAATTGTAATTGTTCTGAGCTCCGATTGTCCGCTGTCCCGCCGGGGTTTAAAACGCAAAGAACCCGGGACTGAATAAAAGCCGGGATGAAAAATCTGTTTCCTCGAGAAGAAATCAAACTTTGGTTCATCCTACAATTTCGGACAAAGACAGAACCTTTAATTGACAACAAAATAGATGGAGTAAGAGACAGAATATATATATCAACATGTTCTGGGCGAAGCGCTCTCCGTAGTTGGTTTAACTTTATCCCCCGATGCTGCGTCTAAAAGAACTCTAATTGTATAACATGATAGTGTTTAAAGTTCGGAATGTGTAATTTTCTACGGTTTGGGGGAGAAACATGAATATTGAGATGGCAAGAATCGATACAAAAACGGACAAGAATCTCAGACTATGGATCCGAGTTTTTTTTTTAGATCATGTTTCCGAATCCAAGTCAATGCACCATTAAAACGCGCCAAATTCCACTTTTTTGTAATATCAACTTTTTGCACCTTCGCGCTTTAGGTGTTGATAATGCTTTTAAATTGTATTATCTTGTTACAAGCACTTTAACAAGGATTTCAAATAGTTCAATGCTCGGCTTTTTGTTTGCGCTGATGTAGACGGGTTACTTCCTTATCGGACCAAAGACCAACATTATTTTCCACCCTATCAGATATGTTATAACAATGGTCCTTAACTACTTGACCGATCGTACTTAATGGATGTGGACAGAACAAAATAGTATTAAATATAGAAACACATATAAACAAAAGTGTTTTGTTTTTAAATTAAAGTACTATTTTGCCTATGGTAGCTTGTGCGTAGTGTACTTTGTCAAATAGTTCAACCATTGACAATTTATTACATGAGACGTACACTTTAATACGAGTTTTCTTTCTACAGACGCCTACTATAACTTACAAATGTAGCTATAATTAATGCGGGTTCGTGAAGTAAGTTTGTTCCATTTTTTTTCTCGCCAACGCTCAAGTAAAGTGGACGTTATTCTTTCAGCTGACATGTTCCTAATTGTCAGCATCCGGTCTGTCGTTAGCCTCGTCCACTAAGACAAATTTTCCCGCATAAAATACACAGAGAAGGGCTCAAAGGTCACCTCGGCCACTTCTCTTATGAGACACTTAGCTATTATGATCAGCGACCTCTAACAACTGCAGCCTTTAGTCCCCTTGTTATTATATCCCTATATACAAATATGACCCGTGTCCAGTATTTTGGCCTTTAGGACTGAAATATATTAACCGGGGTCAATACGGTGACCTGCACCATTATCTAAATAGCCATTTGGAGGGGGCTACGCCTTGTATCTTGGTGTTTATGTTGTCTTGATGGTTCCAGTTTGACCTCCCCGGGTTGGGCGTTGAGGTTGTATACATACATAGTGTGTAGAGACGTGGAGTGAGGGAGATGCATGGTGGGGTGGGACAGGGTACACGTAGAGAGAAGCGACCGTTCGTGGCTTGTTCAGATAATTTATGGCCGTGGCTGGTTTGCCAGTGGGGCGAGTGTCCGGGGGTAGAGGGGGAGAGAGTATGTCCGTTTGACAGGCCCGGGTAATTTATGTTCTACCAAAACGCTTGGCATGCACACAGACGGGCTTTTCTTTCAATCTCAATAGATACATATCATCTCCTCGTACATTCCATGGAGCATCCTGTGAAAACGAATACACCGTGTAGTTTGTTCCATGATATAGAGACCCAGTAGACGTAAGAAAAAGTCTGGAGAAAAGTGTCTGATTTACACACCGAGGCAGCAAAGGCTTTATCAGAAGACCATAAATTTAAAACATCAAGTTCCTTTGATAACAAATTTGTAAAATATTTAATGCGCAAAAGAAACGTCGGCTTTTATAAAATTTAGAAGTGTTTATCGAACATAACGTTAAGATAAGTCGGTAATCTATGTTTCTACAAAATTAGTTTACCGTAAAGTTATCTATATTTTCTAGGGTACGGATAACATGTTCTATGGTTTGCAAACAAATAAACCTTGTTTTAAATAAAAACACGTTTTAACAAAAATACAAGAGCACTAGAGTAACAAGTCATTGGTTTATGTGAACATCGTGTTCAAAACTGCATCTTTCGTAAAGACAATCGATTAGTGGCTCTCCGGGAAATTCTCGTAAAGTGTCGATACATTTATTGAGCAAAGGAAAACTTTAGTATTTAAAATATAGTCTAAGCGTTGGAATACATTGCTTTCGTGTTACCCCTATCTAAACACTTCCTTAAGCTAGTTTATGAGTTTCCCTTTCCTACCCTAACCTATATTGTACCCTGACTGGCCCATAACTTAGACACGTTGTTGTTGCATCAACGGGATCCCTGTCTAATTATCCGCTGCCGACGGACACACATTTTCCACGTACATAAAACTATGACAGGTCGTTGTACGTGGCAGTAGCTGAAGCAAAACTGCCAGTGATATACTCCTCGTGTCACTACGTACATCATGTCTACGGCAACGCCACCGATGAAATACGTGTTGACAAAAACGAGAGAAAAAAGAAAAAAACTAGGAAAAAACAACGAATACTGACAACTAGCTCCACCGCAACCATTGTACAGACACATACAAATGAAACATGTTACTGCAAAACGACACAATAATACATGTGATCGTCGTGTTACCCTTCTTTCTAAAAACTCAAAATCTAAAATCAACTTCTTCCATATGTTTGATATCGTAAGAAGAAAAGAGAATATCATCAACGTATGGTCAAGGCATCCGCATCTACACTACTTGTTGTCGATTCAAGACTCATGATACATGTTTTTATAATACATGTACATGTTATACGTGTGCATTTGTCTTTAAATTAAGATAATAACCTATATTCAGGAAATATTTCATATTTACTTGAGCACTCGGTTTTGAATGTGTTGCGCTGTAATATTATACAAACAAATACAAAATAGTTGCATTGTTAATGCTATAATGTTAACTTTCATTATATGTGTGTTTCTGTCCATCAAACAATATAATCAAAATGTGTATTACAATATAACAAATGAGTATCACTTTACCTTCGTATGAGCTCTTATGCAGAGTGTAGAGTGTTTAATTCTAGTGATAAGTGTATGCAGATTCAAATCATCGGGTATGTGTGGTCATTCAATTTGTTTTAAAAATATTCTTAAGTACAATAATATAAGAAAATGTTTTCAAAATAGACGTACTCGTTAGAATAACCCAACTATCTATACGATACGATGCATATGTATACTTCAGTTAGATGACAACCCACTAGACCTTGTGACAAATACATGTACCTGTGCTCATTGTTGTGATAATCCGTAATAAACATATGACACAGGTAATGTTTTAAAACACCACAGGGTTGTCATTGACTACGGTAGGATTATATTTATTTTAAATAGTTCGCTTGTAAATGACTTCTTCAAGCGCAGCGAACGTGTCAGCTAACCTAAACATGGTGACAAGTCACGCCGAGACGCAGAAACTGTCAGAATTAAAGAAAAGACAGATGGTTCATGAGGACTGGACGATACTGTAACATCTATACCAAACGAAATATAGCTTGTGTATTAGTCATATGTGAATAGGCATTGAAGTTGTGTAAGTATGTTAGTAATGTACCAATATGATCTAGGACAATTAGCATGGAATATGCTCTCGTTGAAGCAGACTCGATCAAAACATATAACATGGTGCTGTTTGTACTACTTATATATTTATATTTCATTTTTAGCAAAGTAGGATTTTAATCTATAAATATACATGCTAAAGATTATCAGTTGATAGTTAAGATTATACCAAACTATTTTAATTCGACTTGTTTTAATCACTCTCTAATGCGTTCCTGTGACCAACCAGTACTGAGTATTGAGTGTAAATAGTATGAGTTTGTCAGTACGTTGATTATACATAATAATTTGCAAACAAACACACCACTGTAACACTCTGGAACACGTATACAGTCATGTTAGTTGCTCATTCCAATGTAAGCGTATGTCACGTGCGTTAAAGTTGAAATGTAATCTTATTTGGTTATATTCATTTTATTTCCAACTATGAACTACATTGCGATACTTCAGTTAATGCAGTTTTATCCGTGCACTATGAATATTTACTTCCCGTGAATACACATATTGTTCTGTATTGTAAATGTAAATGTAAGTGTTGAATCTAAAATGTGTATTTTCATACATAATTCGTTTACTATTTACCCATCGTTGTATTGAGTATACATTTCTCAGCTATGCCATCAATTGGATATAGTTACAATTGAAGTTATGCGATTGTTTTGTTAAATAGATTTCCAAGTTAACTTGTACGTTTCTTGACGAGATGTTACATTTCTTTAATTAACTTTGCAGACATTTGAAACATTCCTTTAAACATGGTTATCAAAATGTGCACTATCGGTTTTATGCACGCGTTATTTTACATAGTAACAATACTTTACACACACAAACCGACCAGAAGCTCGCAAACTTTATCCGCAGAATTGTGTATGACATTTGAGAAAAGTATCTAAATGATCGTAGTCCACCTTGGTTAGCCGTGTGAAAGGTTGGTGAAAAAGGTTCATATTTATCAGTGTTGGTTTTGAATTTATCGCTGATGTTTAGGGCGGCTGGTGCCTGTTAAAAATAAGCCCACCAAGACAAATTATATCTGTCCAGATAAAGTTCAGGACCTGCCCCTATTAGTTGCAACCTTGTTTCACGGGGATCCTACAACATCAACCCAAACATCAAACACTAACCATGTTCTTTTAGTATGCATTGAGATAAGCCGCCAGATGACTGTTGGCTTCTAACATCAGAGTGCGCTTCAGTGTGTGCCTAAATATGTTTTAAATCTGGACTAATGTACAATTTAGATGTACAAGCAATCTGGTTGTAAGGGCGACCTAGACCCACGACTTTGGCCTCACTTTGTTTTTACACGTATACAATATCAAATGTCATCGTCGTGATCATATTGCGCGGTTATTTTGAAATCCTAACAGCTAGAATGTCCAGTGAATCCGACTTGCGTCACAGTAAAATATATTGTTCTATGGTCATTACTATTGTATTCCTAAGTATACAGTTGTATACATGTACCAGAATAAAATACCATATTGCCGTTGTATTTTCTAGAAACCTCAAATAGCAAAATATAAATACATATAATATAAATATTGGGTCCCATTTCGACAGAAAAAACACACACAACTAGCCATACGCGATCGTATTAACAACTTACGCATGAATGTGTATAGCTCGTTGCATCATTTTCAGCTTCGTTGCTAGAGATGTTTGACTACTAAAGGCACAAGTAACTCCTTGATTCAACATTTAGAAATACAACTTTTATTTAAAAAAAGTAACGAATTTGATTAGCATCCACTACACTAAGTTCGAGCTGTAATAAAGTGTTAATATTTTAGATCAGTGTGATGTGTATCTCAATATCATTTAACGTTATATTGCACAACGTTGAATAAATGTATAGATTGTTTACATTAGTTCAAAAACACATTTTAAACAAAGATTGCACGCATTTCTCTGAAACCTCGTAAGATGAGGTCTCTCATTTAGATAAATATATTAATGTTATTAATGCTTTATAAAATTATTTAAAAAAATAAATGTAATTGCATGTTAATAAAATTATCAAAACAAACGAGGGAGAAAAAAACCAAAATGCATGTGTATGCATACCCTCTTTCCATTCGAAATTTAAACACTATTTCAAAATATCGGTCGTCTGAAAAAGAATCACAAATATATAATCACTGATTCTCTCAGAATCACGAGAGTTGTGCTTATATTGCTTACGATGTGTGTTTCTTTCTTTCAGAATTAACCTTAACGACCAAGTACCTGTATTTCATAACATGTATCTCTAATATGCCGTTTTCCCCATGAACAAGTTAATCAAATTCATCTGTGAACTGTCTTGTACATATCTTGTAAACTATAAAAATGGAGAATGTTTATTAGCACGTAGCATCAAAATTATCTAAAGATGCGTAGGGAAAGTTTTCATCAACCTGCGAGTTTACAGGCAAGCCCTTTATGTCTGCGAGATGTGAAACTACACTTTGATGTCATTGTACAGTATCAGGTATAGATGTAACAAGCTTTCAACAGCACGATCAGTCATGAAAGTACAGGGGTGAAGAGTTACAAACGGTTCTAAAACAGATTCAATAGATCATGAACTCTCCGTCCGAAATATTCTCAAGTTTCGTTGTTTCCGTGCTTGACACAATGCAAGAATGGAAGAAGAAGTACTAAGAAAATGGATCAAAACGTTTAAAAAGTATTAACATATAGTAAATGAGTAATCAAATATCAATTCGTTGGATTAAATCGTTAACATTATGTGCTTCCAATATCTAGTGGAGAAAGAGACACACACGCAATACCACGACAATACAGGAGTACTTAAATACCACACGTTTAAACAACAAAGCACATTAAATAGCTCAAACTCAAACTCAAACTTGAATAACCTAACATAACTTTGTTCGAACGTAAAAATGCACTCATCAAAATCTAAGCGTGATTTTTATTTGAAAATCAAGGGTAAATCATGTAAACAAGGATATCGGTTGAACCGATGGATCCTCCCCGAAATATCACAATTAGAGGGTGGAAAATGTAAACAAAAGTGAACACTGAAATTGTACCAAACAATATCTATATTCCACTACAAACAACAACGTAATGGCCCGGAAACGAATTTGCCTCAAAGTCGCCCTGTCACCTTGATCCCGAAGATAGCGACCGGAATTTCGCGCGCGACACGTTGTTCTGTTACAACAATCATTTGTGCCAAACAATATTTTAATCCAACCAATTTTGAAACAACAAAGTTAGGGCTCGAAAACGAATACGGGACGGACGGGCGTACGTATGGACGGAGTGATAAACCGACAGACGGATGGACAACGCGGCGACTATTAGCTCCCCCGATGTTTTTATTGAAATGTCATGCGCTAGTCATAAATTGTGGAATATCATTTTGTCTTGAATATGAAACTACAAATATTATTCATGGCAAGTTTTGATAAAACATGTGAAGATAATACTGTCGAAGTATGTCACACGCATTACGAGTACGTTTGTGTAAGAGAAAATACGCTAGCTAGGAAACTTTGGCCACAAATGTTACCCATGTCAGGATGATTGGAGGAGAAAGTACGGCGATAGAGGGAACAATTGTCGGGATTCATTTGGACAGGTGGGTACGGCAGATAGACTTGAATGAATGGTCTAACGTCATCTGGTTATGTTAGAGACAGTCTTGCTATAAAACAGGCCCGTTCCATGGCGCCGGTTTTACCCTATCGAAAGGACTAAGTGTAAAATAAACAGTCATATAGCCCATGCATTTTTAAATTATATCATCGACATGGGGCAACTTTAAAATGGTGATGATAACTCAAATGTAACAATGGGGTGAGGTTTTGCATTGATTATACGCAGTTGTAGGACATTGGTAGCCATAACGATTGCGGTCCGATTACATAAAATCCCCGTATTTCACGCAGAGGCTACTAGTAAAACGACGGTGTGAATAATTGAATAAAGCTGACATTTATTCTCTATACCTGACCGTAAAATATAATGGGTTGAATCATGCCATGTACTCCAACCCAGTCACTGTCTCTCTTACCAATGTTTCACATTACCCGTATCGAAAAACATGGAAAATCATTTAGACGGATTGTTCACTTTTAGACAATGATTGTATTGAACTTAATGACACACAAACCCATCATCACCCATCAATGTGGTAGTGTTAGAGCCCCGAACTACCTCTACGGGTCAGGGGCTTAAAACAAAAAGAGACCCTGTTCGAAAAAAATGAATTAACGTTATTGTTATTTGACTTACTATATCCGTGATATTTGAAACAAGTCAATGTCATGTCGTGAAGCGGTTCTGATGTAACCAAGCTATAATTGAAACTTTACTACGTCCTTGTGACTAAGGAAGAAGACAGAGGATAGAGGTAGTCAGGATTTAAAACAAGTCATGACGTAGTGTTTGCACTGAATATGCAAACTACGACAATAATATTGTCAAAATTTACATGGTTTATGTCAATCTTAGCACGGGCGTTACATTCTATAAGTTATATCCGAAGTCAATGTTCACGACATGAAACAGTTATAATCTTCACATTATGGTAAACATGGTGAATTTAGTTCGTGTAATGCGTTTCCATAGGTGACCAATGATACGTGCGGTGAATGACATGACATTTTGATCACAGCCTTTATGCGGATCATGTGGATTCCATGCGTCTCTGAAATATGTTTAGTATTATTTCCGTGCTCTGTATACACTACTGGAGTTGAACATTCCTTCATTTTAACTAAAACATAAGCGTCTTTTTCTTTTCTCGTTTGTTGTTCAAGCTATGCCATTATAATTTTGGAACTTTTAGACATACTTCTGATCAACTTATGCAATACACTCTTGGACTTGAACTTACATATAACTGTATCCATGGTGGTACCATTTGGCTTAGTATTTACTCGCTGATAACATTCAGTGTTGAACAAAGACAAGATTGTACGTCATTGCCGCATAACTACGAGTAAGTGCTGACTGCGGTCGCTTTTTATTATTTCAAATATAAAACAAAACAAAACAACAAAGACAAACCAGTTTTCCACCAAAATACATCGATACTTGTCCAAAACGTATTGCTATTAAACTACTTTATATGTCCTTTAAACTGTCCTTTAAACTGACATTGTGTGTGTTTCGTTCATCTTCTGCATTGTATCTTAATTATTATATAGTATACTATACATACAGTTCACATAACTACTGTTTAACATACATGATTCTCGTGTACATGTAAACGAGTGTCTTTCGGTATTGACAACTAATTTAGTGTTCGTTTATTCTCAAGTTGTCACATTTTTATTTTCTTCAAATTTCTTATACTATCACTTGTGAATCCTATGTATATATGTTTTGGATCCAACAATGAGCTGCATATACTCGTTTATGCTTAATACACGTATGTTCTGTTCTATTCGGTTCTCTTTTTCTGTTAACGTCAAGTCATTGCTAAAGATCTGCAAGTCTTAAACTATTTTTTTTCCAGAACTGGGACAATTGGTTTTGCCTCAGATGTTTCGTCTAGCAAACACTTTCTATGAAATATTAGTTTTTTTCCCAGAAATAATTCATCTTTCGCTCCAAGAATCTCAGCCTCCCCCTCGCTCTCCCCTCGTCGCCCCACAGTTATATTTCTTATGCCATGTGAGTATGCCTTTGTAGCTTGACTTTTGAAATATTATGTTTGCGATGTAAACAGAATAGTTGGGGCGTCATTTCGCCTTAAGAAACAGATCGATATTCATTGGAGAGTTTCAAACTAGATTTAGCGAACGAGACCAGAGATCAACTTCAGATTTTTTTTCTCGACTCTAGGGGAGAAAGCATGACACATCGGATGTTTTGTTCGTTATATATTTTAGTAAGTTTGTGAAGGCTTATTAACTATGCCTAAGTCTAGAGTAAGTACATGACTTACTTCATATAGAAATACTTCGCTTTAAGCCTTCAAAACGAAATAGTATTTGTTTTTACTTTTTTTTACAGTTATCTCTTATACAATTATTATTAGTGGTTGCTATCTATACTTAAAGGTGGACTTTCGCTGAACAAAACAACAACAACATATTCATCTGTACTTCATAGGCACACAGTATTCTTATGAAATAAAAGCCTTGTGGAATATATAGACAACTGAACTTGATCATGCAACCTAGTAATCATATACCAACATCGTCAAACATAATAGGTATCGGGTCAGTCATAACAGGTGTTGAGTACAAGTAGGAAAGCCAATGGTGTGTTGTTTGTTCTTTCAAACTCAACACAGATTCCTTCATAAGAAGCATTGATTAAAGTAAGTGTAGGCTAACTTCTTAAACAAATAAATATAAATTAATTAATTGTGAACAAAAGGACAACTTTACAGGTCTGTTGTCAGGTCTTTGTTCTATTTCGTTTGCAGTGCATTGTACACTCGTGCGAGTGATATACCAACACATACATATGATTGTGTTCTTCAAATTACGCATGGTCAGACAAGTAGAGTGAACAGTATTCTGTTTGTCTTATACTTATTGAAACGCTCATTCACCAACATGAAATCAAAGAATCAAGCGTACTACCAAAATACAATTAAATAAAGCATCGATAAAACATGAGATACAATGAACCCCTTAAAGTCTGGACTGGGGTCAGACTAACAACATCCGGTGTCCATGGATATTTAGTTTAAACATATTTTATTTCTCAATCTGTATATTTCAACTGGTTTTATGCATACGTTATACTTAACACCTCGAGTATGTGTTTTAATATATATCGGCAATGCCATTTCCCAAACACGAGTGCACTTAAAATTAAATAAACGAAATCGCGTTAATTCTAACTAAAGTGAAAAAAAGATCACATTGCAAGATGCGGCCTTTTTGCAACAGTTCTCGGTGGATTAAACAAAAAACACAACATGTCCGGATGTTATTTCAATATACTGCACATAGTTAAGACAACTAATGAATTTATTGCAACACAATTCCCTATACGAATTCACCATTTATGTTGTTTTAATGCATCTAGTTTGTTTGTTGTATATGTATGTTGTTACCAAAATGTAACATATGAATTATTATTTATTTTTTTAATTAATTTGGTTTATCATTCCTTTGCGTTTACAGTTAAGTCTAGTATTAAACAGTGTGTTGTTTGTTGTTTGATTAGCTTTTACAAATAATAAAACAACTACAATTCAAAATCTTGTAAATACTTACTAGTGCAAATCAAAAGCAACATTCTAGCAATATCAACGAAAACAAATCCTTACATGATGAAAAAACAAACAAAACTTTTTCTACATATTTCACCGAACTGTGTACTGAGAGATATATTACAAAATTCAAAATCATATCAATTTTACCTAACTGTAGCTTTATGAAAGTAAGCATCTATCATTTTAAAAAAGAGAACACTGTAAACTCGGCACTCTGGACGCACTGTGGGAAAGTGTTACAAATGACCAAGCATGCTTCATTCATCTTAACTTATAATCGATGACTTAGTGTTAGACAATCAATAAAGAGAATGTTACATGTTGACGGTATGATTTGTTTGTTTTCTCGTTTCCCACAATAAAACACGAGGTTGATGTATTTTAATTTAAACCACTAGTATCGCTGTAGGGAACGCACTAAATATGTGACCTGAATGATTTACACGTGTATATGTATTAACATTTTCTGAAAACAATATAATTAAAACATTTTTTAAAATATTTCTCCTATTTGTTTTAAACATGTTTAACACTGTTTTGCACCAGAGTAGAATCAAACATATATAAACTCGCATCTTTCATAGCTCAGACCGGACTAAACATACAGCGTTCGCGTCATTTGTTTTCTTTTTTGAATTTATGGACGCAAGTATATATTTACTTTCCCCGCGTTAAAATGTCATTCAATTAAATACAATATGTAGATGTTGACTTAACAATGCTTACGTTTTATAATACTTGTGAACTTGTGAATTATCTATTATGTATACAATAGTTGCAGAAAGTCCTGTTTAGACCGAGATGTGAGCATTCCTATAGAAACTAGTTTGTAAGTGTTTACCAAAACATTTAAAAAGCAAATCCCGTGAATGGAAAGCGCTAAATTTCAATAACATTATTAACGGTAAGCAAACGAACGAATGAGAAAGGTCGACCATCCGTTGTCTACGAACGTATAACACATCAGTTCATAGTTCCTATGTTTCATGTTAATTACTCTGCAGATTATTTTATAGAATTTCCTTTTTTCTTTCTTTTCCTATTTTTCACTTTCCTTCTTTTTTCTATGTGTTTGTTCTCTATATAGCTATGTTTGTTTGTATGTGTATAACAATGCATTATGACCATGTACTATGTACACGTCCGGAAATAAAATGTTTCTCCGTTCTGTTCTGTGAACACTCCTTTTTAAGGATACTTTCTCACACGATTTATGCGTAGACCTGGGCCCAAATTCATAACCAAGGATTTAGCCTCAGTGTTAATCCTCAGTATTGCTTGTTTAGTGATTCACTGTGCTGTTCTAACAAATAGAACTGATGTTTATGTAGATGCAAAGGTAAACTATATATTCTGCTTTGAAACATTATTTTACTTAACATGGTTTGTATTAAAATTAAGCCAGATTAAATCAGTATGACATTGGGCCCAGGTACAATTTAAAAGTACTGTTTGTTGAGTTAATACCATCGTATATAAGACACTCAAGTAATAATGTCAGTGTTAGACAGGTACGCTGAAATGGTTGACATAATTATATCAGTATACATTCTTCTTAGATGTTATTCTAATTATTCCAAAGGTCGGTAACAACATTGAAATACAAAAACAAGTTATATTGCCCATTTTTTGGTCAGAATTTCTTCTTTACCAAAGTGTATTCTAATTCTATATTTAAAAGTTTGGTTTTGAGTTCAGTATACATCATG
>ENA-OREC01000281-OREC01000281.1-marine-metagenome-genome-assembly--contig:-NODE-281-length-17680-cov-15.807703_pt1 | contig 17680 bp, 17 predicted proteins | sample MGYA00248626_ERZ508543 | MGnify/ENA primary metagenome ERZ508543 (study PRJEB26211, sample SAMN05518279) | marine metagenome | isolation source: Puget Sound, Washington, USA | host: Bankia setacea...
GGTCTCCGTAGTTTCAATGAGAAAGAAACTTTACTCTAATTGTTTAGTACTGGTTGGTTCCAGGAACGGATTCGAGCGTGATTTACAAAAGCAAAAAATGCTTGTTTCACAATCGAACTAAAATAAATTAGTATAAACTAACACGAGACTCAAACGCCACATGACACTCTAACGCCACATGACACTCTAACGCCACATGGCACTAACGCCACATGACACTCTAACGCCACACCTGGTAAACACATAGAGTAAAGTGATTCTCTTTAGATTGAATGGAATGTTGATAAACAATGATTTGTGGTACATGTATTCTGATTTACATAATTATGTAGTTTCATCAGACCTTTGGACGTCATATGTATGCATTATTGATCTAGGTCTATTTCTCGCTGTAAATACCACACATAACGGTCTGTTGATTATTCACCATTTTTTCTTGTATTATAAACTTTATGTTATAAACTGACTATTCCCGATTTTAATGATGATGATGACAATGATCGTACCTCTTTAAGAAGGATGTAAAATGAAGGTCGTCAGCAATGAAGAATGACTGTACGCATATAACGTTATTATACCTCATTTGAATAACATTTTATTTCAATGTGACGTCACCCGTTCATTATTTCCCTATGAAGGCTCAGAATAAAACTGTTTATTGACCAAGGGGAAACAACCCTGTATCGACTGTTTCAGTACATTATCCACTGGAGGCTTTTACAATGGAAGCAACTTACGACACGCATCATACGACTCAAATGACAGCTTCTTAATGTGTACACCTGTTAGTTGGTCCCTTCAGATTACTATAGTGCATACAATTTTACACACACATAATTTGTTCATCTATTACAATTTTAACGATTAAAAAAACTATCTACATTCTGTATAATATAACCATTAAAACAAAGAGATTGCCTTCTATGCATAACATAACATAACATAACATAAACTTTATTAGCCGAAATGTATATTACAATATTTATAGCCAAACATCAGTAAGTGGTTAGCATGAAATTTTAACAAGGAGAATATTATAAACAATTCAAATAATTAAAGTACATATACTGAATGTAAATTTTGAAGTATGTTTTAACAAAATCAGTATAGATGTATATATAATTGGAACATATAGAAAAAAAATCCATAAAAATCAAGTCTGTCTTTCTTTGAATACTAAGAAAAGGAATTTGCTAAGTTTTAAAAGTGCCTGTGGTGAACTAGACGACATAAGCGTGGTAAATTTCTGAAGAGATGGCCACATGCAACAATTGGATGTAAACAGTTTCTGTCTCAAGTGTCTATATGCATGGTGATACACACTTTCTACAGTTTTCACCAGCAAATTGGAATATATTACGGATTATTTTATGAACTTGACTAAAAGGATCGTTAAATGATGGTGTTGTTGCTGTTGGCGATAATGGGGCTGATAATAATGACGAGGGTGATGACGGTTTTAATCACGATGCTGATGACGACGACATACGTTTCAAAATCAATTGAACTGTTGAAAGCTTGGTACGTATCAATATAAATAGTAAGGAACAACTGTGACGATACGACGGGGATATATTGATTACGATGGTGACGGTGAAAATATGTTTGTAACTTAGATACCGATGACGATGCTGTTTCTGATGTCGACGACGACGAAGATGATGATGATAAAGTCAAAATATGATGACGATGACGGTGATGATGATATCGAACTTTTTCAGCTTTGCACATGTCAAGTTTGATACAGATGTATGGCACTCTTAATAACAATCTACTAGTTTAGCATCAACTCGGTTCATTAGATGTTTTTGTTTCCTCAGCCAGTTGAGGTGATGTTGAGCTGAAAAATGTGTTTTCTCAGTGCTGTCATTTTGTTATTCCGTTGTTCAACAACTCGTCGAAGTGTGTAATCTTCAACAAAGGGATGGTTGGGTTGGCATTTCCCTTCTTTGTTGCGCCATTCAGGCCGACATTTTCTGTAATGGAAGATAACACCTGTGGTTTGGGGGAGCCGCTGCTTTTCGTATCCTTGCTTGGGTAGAAAGTTGTGAGTCCATACACTGTTAAGCTCCACACGGCTTGGTAGAAACACGTGTTTAGTTCTGTCAATTACCGCCTGTGAACGCAGAACATACTTCTCTACCATGAACGTCGCGTTGGGATACTTTGGCTCGAGATCCAGAAAAAATAGTTCGGAGTAGAAAGAAAAGCCAGCGGAGGACGGATATCTCATCAGCAACTGTCTCTGAAAACAAGAATAATTATTTTATCAGATAGCCCTGAACACCAACAAAACCAAGAAGCACCATATATATTACATTGATTTTGGATACCTCATCAACAACACCAGCAACCAAAAGAACAATAGCAAACCTTGACCAATGTTGAACTAGATGTACTTTAGTTACGTTTTTTTTGCTCGTAGTCTGTTTCCTGTTTCTAGATCACTAGAAACGGTAAAGAATTGTTAATTTATAGTTTATCCACTTGTTTAATTAACACAGACGTCGTTAACATCCTACAACCTTCAAATAGCCTACCATCATATGACCCGAGGGAACGCTATTTAGACACAGGTGTTACGTACAGAAAGATTACATCAAGATGTTGTTTAAATAATATTATAAACTTCAAATTAATAAAACAACCAATTTATGTACACGATCACCCTTGGGCGATACAAGTTGTTAAGTTTATATGTTATATATCAAAGACGTCAACTATTCAAATCATGTTGTGGTTTTAACTCGTACTCTACTTTATTACACTTTCTATTAACATGTTAGGTGACACTTTTCCAAAGGTATGGTAATTTGGAAAGCATGATCAAGAATGGGCCGTGAGGAAAGAGTATTTATTTTTGAAATCAGGGGGAATCAGTGGTCTCAATAGTACGACGACCGCAACCAATGGAGACAGAATCCATCGCTTAAATACGAAACAAAAGGAAAACAAGTTGTTGATGTTGGAGTAGAAAACGGAGAATATGCACTGCTAAATGTGATGCTTGTATTAAATGATTTTGTTCATGACAGGAGTACCTACCATCATCATTTTATAGTTGAGAAGTGGTTCTATACGGCGTGGTACGACGATTTCATCTACATCAATGATGGCCACATAGTCAAAGTTCTTCAGTCTGTCCATACAATCAAACACTGTCACCTGTTCATCTACAAACGGCATCACATTCTTCTCTCCCATTGCACGGAAATATCGGTCTGAAATAGGAACAGGCTCTATGTTATCAACGCATTAGTTAACGCACAACTTTATATTACGCAGACATTTGAGGCTTGAGCATTTTATAGTAACCCTTTTTTAAACCTCACAATACGAACGTGAAGCAGGCAGAAGCAGTAGAAGTTTATACCACATACGGGTTGATTCAATATGCCTGTCAAAGCCGATGAATCTGCCTGAATCGACGGCATCATTATAAATAATACGTGCGACTAGTGCTGATTTTCAACATATCTGTGTTTACAATACGCCTGGCTGTGGTTAGCCTTTCAACGGTAGTGGAAACAAGGAATGAAAAACATTGTATTAACTGCTACATGTAAATGTTCCATTTGGCTGATTCTGTTGGAAATTATCACGGTAGCTGACATAATAGCATATTTTTGCTCCTTTCAATACAATAAGTCGCAACTGTCTGAATACAATTTTTTTTATTCCAGCCTTAAAATGTGCGTAAGTGTGTGTAGAGAACTTGGTATGTCCAATTCACAAAACGTTTTACGACCAGGAGCAGCATCCGCCTATATTAGTGGAAATGTATGAAACCTACACTGTTTATGCGAACAATTTAATAATAAATACTCGCCTTCACCGCCCACCATCCCCCAAAAAGGAAAAAAACGTCTAATCTTATTGCTGTATAATAAATGAATCTAATATGTGCGACCGATATAGACATGTGTTCATTAATAAACAAGATATCACAAAACAAAGCACGAGACACGATCGGTTGCGAGATTCAAGCGTAAATATGATATAACTAAAGTATTTATACTGCAGCCTCATACTTACATTTAAGTGGAAAATCGAACTCGTTCACTGTCACAAATCCCGTTTTCTCATAGTGAGTTAGAACTTCTTTGATTTCCCGGGAGACATTGTAGGTGAACAAAGCCACGTGGTCTACACCAAACGCCTTGTTGATTTCAAACCATTCAAACACCTTCTCAGCGTCGTACTGACCATATACCACTTTAGCACAGATAGCGAATGTACCTTTGCTAGGAGTTACATGACCATCTGTAGTCTCCTCTTGTCCGAGGTTTGTGTTTTCAGTGCTTTCAATGCTTTCGGTGCTTTCATTTTTTGTTGTTGCTTCATGCTCTTTATATATATCTGCTGGAACAGGATAGGCGATGTCTATGTAGTGTGTATGCCAGCATTTCGGATTGTGATTAAGACCGGCTTTTAATGGCAACCTTTGGCCATCTCTTACGGCTGCACTTATATCACACACAAACTTAGTAGCTTTCACATAATTAACTTTTGGTATATTCCAGTATATTAACTTTGCCTTTATTTGTTTGTCCGGCGACAAACCTGCCAAACAACAGTAGATTGTGTTGTTTCTTTTGATTTTACCGAGCCATCCGTTGAATGTGATTGTTGTCGGGGTCTTGTTTGGCTGATTAACCCCGGACTGGTTACTTTCTCTTGACCAAGATGATATAGCTGAAAGATAAAAGACGTCCGCACCTCTGATTCTACCAAATATAAGGTGATCATATAGCTTTAACTGCTCCTCTTTCAACACAGAATGGCTCCCTACATGATCCTCATCGTCATCTGTATCGTCTAACTCTGATATAACCATGTCCATATCTTGTTCTACAATTTGGTCGTTAGCAAGATGGTTCGGCAGTTTATTTGTTTCAAGCATGTGGTACTCGGCTTTATGTTCTATAAGTAGAGCCGTGGTATTTAGATCGTGTAAGTCAATAGGTGTTACCGGAATACGTCCGACTCTTTCGTCGACGATCGCCTGAAATGGATAGTTGTTATTATTAAAAGTAGGACAATGTTGTATTAAATGTAGTAATAATTCAGTATATTTTCTGTCACAAAGCAAAACTTGTCTAGATCATATCAATTTAGCTGTACATTATAATGACACAGTTCAATCGGATGTTATTATGAATTTAGTACTTATGAAATTGTGCCCTAGTGGAAGATATAGACAACTAAACTCGGTCCTATATCCTAGTAATCATATACATGTACTGAAATTGCCAAAATTACCGGACGGGTAAATCTTAACATATTTTTAGTACTTGCCGGCAATTTGGAAGTAGTTTAACCAAGGCTGTGTTGTTTTTTCTTCAAAACTCAATACAGATTCCTTCATTAGAAGCATTTATCATAATATATCTATGCTAGTTCCGTAAAATATTTTTTTATAAGGTTTATTAATTGGGAACGAAAGGGCAACTTTGATATGCATGACATGTTCAACAACTATATTAATGTACATAGCAATAACATTGAGTATAGTATATACACATTTATTACATAACTACCCTTGTTTTAAATGTAATATATCCATCATGAATATCTTTATGTTACACTAGTCTAATATAACATAAGACGCGACACTCGAGAAACCCGTGGAAAACAAAACTAAATGGATAATTATAAAAACGGAAAATCGACAAAAATGTTTGAACAAGAACAATACGTTAAGGATATAACTTGTTTAAACATATTTCGATACAATTCATCCTAATTATGTACTAACCCCATCTAAAGAGTTTTTAGTTCAAGAGATTTGTCATACAATGTACTAACAACAGTTTACTAGTCCGTTCTGGTGGATGAGGGTTTCAGTCCTACCCAGCGCGTACCTCTTTTTACACTCTTTATTGTTAGTTGTACTTAAAAACAACCTCGAATGTTCGGGTGGTGATTTAAAAAAATGTTCGAGCATTAATTAAGCACGCATAAACTAAAATAGTCAACAGATATAACTACGGTACGTCTAGATTCAATTGTTCTCAATCTGGACGATGAACTTCTTTGTTTTGTCTTATTGTCTGAACCAAGTATAAAGGTAACACTTGTGAAAGAACAGTTGATGTGTCTCCTTTCAATGTTAGTGTTTAGCAGAATTGAAAACAACAATGTGTTTTAATAGTACAGGCCTCAAGATATATACTTATATTATATAGTAGACAAGAAAGCGTGAGAGACATGGTTATTCATACTAATAGAGGTTGTATCTAATTTCAAAGCATTTCATAATAAGCATGGATAAATTTCTTATTTCAATTTCATTTTCTGATGTTAGACGTTCTATACATTTAGGCATATTCATTTCCCGCAATAATTCGGTTATGCTACACTCACACAGTATGCCTACAACACAGTTAATGATTATTATAAATGATATATATATTAGTCCTGTTAAAACAATCACTACTACTACCTACGTGATAAATGAAATAAGTTCAGATCACATTGTTATATGTTGCAAATAAGAAATGTTTTAGCACGCTTTAGTTGAATAATGGTATTACATCAAATAGTAAGGCATGCTTTTTTCTTGTGTAATCCTCTCCTATTTTAAATGATAATATTACAATTAGGTAAGAACGGAGATTATGCTGATCGGTTTGTGAGAGAAGTTAAATCCTTTGCTCTTAATATATATTACGTACTACTGATGAAGTGTTCTTATACAAATCTTAATACACATATGTTCTGTTCTGTTCTAAACTTACCAGCTGCCTCCGATCGAATCCAGTGATGTACATGTACGTGAAGAAGAACGTGGATGAAAGAACTACTTGTATCTTCAACACATGCATGAAGACAAAACGTAAGTTGGCCCAGCATATCATTGTGAGCAATTAGAGTGTCTTAGTCAGACCACAGTTAAAACTTGGAAATCCAGAAATCCTCAAACAATACTCTCCAATATCTTAACTAAGTCTAGTGATAAATTGGGTTTGATTCTAGTATTTAAACGACACCCATTTATATAACTTAATTGATCTTCTATCGTATCTAAATTTAAATCTTTACATCAATTGGGGGGCAGGGAGGAGTGTGTTAAACTTGTTTTCATATTTTCAATTTTCGAAAAAAGTATATACCCTGAGTGTTGTTGATAACAAACAATTCACCAGGGGCAAACTGTCTGGGTTTTTTCACCTATGTATAAAGCAGACGAGACAACATTGAACCCTTCCTCTGAATATATATAATACAAAGGTTGGCTGACAACTTCTGTTCCTTACTGGATACACGTTTGGTATAACTTAGGTGTTAAGACGCAGATAACGATATTGTATCAGAGCTCATAGCTATTTGAGATAGGATGGCGAAAATAAATACGTACTGATTCAACCGTTTTAATAAATTCATGATAGCATGTTTGGGTCATGTTACATTGTTCGCACTTTATATCAGCACATTCTGCAGACGTATGGCTTGTACAAGTTTGTGGCCAAGAACGCCAAGCACGATAAACCAATCCACTAGCTTGGATTGTCTTCCGTTATAATGTGTATGTCGTCTGTTGATAATAGCCTGTAGGGATGTGATAATTGTTCGTAACAGATGGTTATTGGATAATTCATTGCTATTCAATTCATTTAAAACACAACGGCTAATATTTCAATGACGTAGATAATGTTTTATAATTTATATTGTATTGTTTTTGTTCGTGTGTTTGTTCGTTTGTTTGATTGTACCTTACATGCTACTACTTCGCTTGCTATCATTTTAGTTTTTTGGTTACGTTATCTTGTTGTTGCTGTATGTTTGACTTGATGTTGTGTTTTTGTTTGTGATATTCTATACTGCGTCATAATTAGAAAAGACGTTATTCATACTCATATGCTACACGTCTTATACTGTATTGTTTATCAACCGACATACACTAAGGACAGCATAGTACGTGAACTTTATTATGTTTGAGGATTTAAAGCAAGACGAAAACAACTAAAGTTTCTGTATAATTTGTCTTATTTTTTTATATCTTTTGTTTGAAACTTTCCTCAACTTGTTCGGTCATGTTCGTATCGATTTCTGATTGTACCTTAACAACATTAAACAACGAAATACATCGCATCGTAATGCAACGCAACACACCACAACATAACACAACACAGCGCAATGCAATGTAGCACAACATAACTAATGTAGCACAACTTAACGCAATGTAGCACAACATAACTAATGTAGCACAACATAACTAATGTAGCACAACATAACGCAATGTAGCACAACATAACTAATGTAGCACAACATAACTAATGTAGCACAACATAACGCAATGTAGCACAACATAACTAATGTAGCACAACATAACTAATGTAGCACAACATAACGCAATGTAGCGCAACATAACGCAATGTAGCACAACATAGCACAACATAACGCAATGTAGCACAACACAACTAATGTAGCACTACATAACTAATGTAGCACAACATAACGCAATGTAGCACAACATAAATAATGTAGCACAGCACAACTAATGAAGCACAACATAACGCAATGTAGCACAACATAACACAACACAGCCCAATGCAATGTAGCACAACACAACTAATGTAGCGCAACATAACGCAATGTAGCGCAGCAACATAACGCAATGTAGAACAACACTTTACACCTCAACACAACATAACGCAATGTAGCACAACATAACGCAATGTAGTGCAACATAACGCAATGTAGCACAACATAACGCAATGTAGCACAACATAACCCAATGTAGCACAACATAACGCAATGCAAAACAATACTTTATACCTCAACACAACATAACACATTGTAACACAACATAACGCAATGTAGCGCATCATAACGCAATGTAGCACACCACTTTACACCTCAACACAACATAACGCAATGTAGCACAACATAACGCAATGTAGCGCAACATAACGCAATGGTGCACAACATAACGCAATGTAGCACAACATAACCCAATGTAGCACAACATAACGCAATGTAGCACAACATAACGCAATGTAGCGCAACATAACGCAATGTTGCACAACATAACGCAATGTAGCACAACATAACGCAATGTAGCACAACATAACCCAATGTAGCACAACATAACGCAATGTAGAACAATACTTTACACCTCAACACAACAGAACGCATCACAACACAAGGCAGCTATTATCCGTATTTTTAATCAGACAAATAAAAACTAAGTGACGCACATATATTAAACATACCTCATTCATCTTAGTGAAAAAGTGTCAGTATGCTTAGATGATTGTGTTGCATATACAGACTATGTATAATTGTACATGCGTTATAACAAACATGTAGTTAAACAGAATAAAACAGTAATAAGTAAACCAACATAAAAGTCAATACACACAAACACGAATAATATATACATGAACTAATACTTAGAATTAACTCAGCTTTATGTCATTGACATGTTCAAATCCAAGTTCACCTGTCATCGACAATGACCAATCAAAATTACAAGACAATATTTCCATATCAGCCCTAGACGAGTTGAGTTACAAGTAAATAATTATTTTGTTGGTTACAGAAAGATGAACATACTCCCGTAATCGATGATCCAGGTTCCTTGGTATGCTATGTTTATGACCATACGAGAACAGGGACCGTTGTTATGATGTATCCACATTATTGTCATACTTTCTACATTTACAAGTTTCCGTTAGGTTATTTGTCCTATATATACATTTATCACATTGCTTCTAAACAAACTTTAGATTGGTTGGAAACAGTTCTAACTATGACATATTAAGAAATTAAGTTCTATCTCTGACCTTGGCTCTGTCTAATGAAATATTAACTTTCTTTTAGTTCAACTCTTGTAAAAAGACACGAGTCAACATCCACAATTAATACGGTACGGCAAAGACAATAAGGTTGCATAATTTAAAAACGACTGAGGTCAAAACGAACATTATGTTTCCCCTCATAACGATAACATATACTGACCATGCCACCGTCATTAAAACCGCTTGTTGCCGATCCTGTTCCGATTCAACCACTTCGGCAGCCATGAAAAAGGGTACACATTTACGTCTGTCTGTTAATAATATTGTCTTAACATTACAGTATCATGTTGAACCATTGAACAAGATGATTTATGTACATAAAATAAAATATAATAACAATGGGTAATGCCCTAATACGATATCAGTAACCTCCACATCGTTTATAATATCAACATGTAATATCAGTACAAGCACTATGTCACGTTTCAATGTTCCGTTACACTCGATAACGGTTCCCATATATGAATCAGCCATCACTTATAACGTCAGCATACATACTGTAAACATCACTGTCAAATTCACTGTCACAGTCGAGTTAATAGCAAAAATATTGTCAAAATCACTTTCAAAGTTACTTTCAAAGTGAAGGTCATTGTCATAGTGACTGTCAAAGTCACTGTCAAAGTAATCATGGACATCAATGTCAAGTCAGTGTCCTAAAGTCATATTCACTTCAAAGTCACTATCAAAGTCAAAAGTCAAATTCAACGTCAACATTAAAGTCAAAGTCACTATCAACGTCATTGTCGAAGTCACTGTTAAAATCACTGTCAAAGTCAATTTCAAAGTCACAATCACTGTCAAAAAGCATTGTCGAAACACCTTTCCAAGTCACTGTCAAAGTGAAAGTCAGTGTCGAGTCAACATTCACAATGTCAGCCAGTAATTACATCCTCCTGACCCACGTATCGACTGAAGGCTGAAAGTTTATTGATGGTACATTCACAAGCTACTCGGATCTGGGTGGGTACTAGTTCCCAGTCTTCGAACACCAGAGTCTCACCATCATGCAATACCATCTGACATCGACCTTTCTTTTTTCTCATCATGTTCAGCGAGAATCTCGTCTGCTTACACTGACCATGAGCTGCAGATGGAGAAGTACGTACGTTCGATTTGAAACTACATGCTATTAGAAAACACCCAACATGAGATCGAGAGAGGAAACGTTAACTAAAGTAATACATTATGTTTCTTAGTTCCAAACTTTTGTAAATGTACATCGATAATTTAAAAAGAATGATGTCAGATTTCAATCTACTGAATAAAACATACCTGTACCACCAACAGAAAAGCAGTCCGAATCGTCCGTTTTACAGATTGCTTCGTTGATGTACCTCGGGAAGTAGCCATCGGGCAGTTGGGTGGTGGCAGCACAAATAGAACACAAGTGGATGAACTGACCATCTTCTGTCTGGGAGCCTTTACTCTGGCAGTACTCCTCTTGGCTGTATGAACCTTCACAGGAACAAGCGGACTTATTAATGAAATCTCAGCGAACAAAACACTATGTAAATGTGTTACCGCTATATGTATTTGTAGTGTTGGAATTGTGATGTAAATGTAACAATTATGTGAATAAGATTTGAAAGCAAAACAAACACCCAACAACAACCCTTTCTACATTCCGGCTGAGCTTATCAGACCCTATCATGCCACATATTAGTATAGTTATGTTGCCTTGTGAACATTATGGACGATATATTCTACACTTTTGCACACGATACTCCCAATACTGACAGGAAGCGTCTTATGTTAGGGTCATGAAAGAAAGACCTCTACGTTGTAATAAGAAGGCAATGTATTCGTTTATACTGATGTATTTTAGTTCGATTGGGAAACAAGCATTTTTTTGGTTATGGAAATCACACTCGAATCTGTTCCTGGAACCAACAAGTACTAAGCAATGAGGGTAAAGTTTCTTGCTCAATGAAAACAACAGGGGCTTTTGATTGGGCACGAACTCACGACTGACATGCATCCACCGATTACTAGTCAGACGCGCTACCCACTGCGCCACGCCGTTCTTAACAGTATCAACGCTTCATGTAAGTGTTAGGTGGTGCATTGTCTACTTTGATAAGGGGATACATACAATTATGTTAACTATACATGTATTTACTTTTACACGAGTTCCAGCAACATAAAACTTAGCTTACCATCGGCATTACGCTTCCTCCGATCTCCATGGACGAGTCCAAGTAGCAAGGAAGGATGAAGGGTCGTGTTTGCTTCCCGCCACACTGCTGATAAGTCACGCTTTACGATAGAAGACCCCTGTAACAAAAAAATTAATAAAGCCATGAACTATGTAGCATAGATGGTATATAAATCCATTATTCCTAAATCAGAAGATTGTTATTGGAAGATACACCATAATAACGATACTTGAAGCGCATCTTTAATTACACGTTTATACAACTATTATTATTATCGTGTCCTTTCTAACCTTACACCTGATATGTATACGTGTTTACCATTCTGAGAGACAGTCTAAGACTACCATAACACAAACAAATTGTAAGTGCATGTGAGCAAGAGCTGGAAAGTGGCTGTTTGACCAATATTAATGAAGTCAGTCTTTGTCCTGAAGCATGGGAACTAGATAACCGACATTTATTAAGGACACACACTGAGTAAATGAACGTTTAAGTTAAATTGATGCCTCATGTTATACTCACTTACCTGGACATACTGATGGAGCTGGTCCAATCCACTAGCTACATCTGGGTCGACAGTAGTTGTCGCAGATGTTGTCGTTGTCGTCGTCGTCGTCGATGTTGCCTTTGTTGAAGTTTCTGCTGTGAATTCTTGATTTATTGGATGCGATGGCGTCTTTTGGTTTGCTGCTGGAACTCGATATACCTTTGGTGTGGGCACCTTGGGACTGATGGATGCGGGTGTTAACAGCGTATGTAGATCCACAGGTGTGATACTTGGCTGTTTATTTGATGACGGGCTAGAAGCAGCAGAAGCAGTCGGACTTGCAGTAGAATCTTTTGAAGTATCTGTAATATTGTTGTCTGGTGTCTCACCCGACGTTTGCTTGTCCACAGGCACTTCTCCACCAGTCCCTGTCGTATTGTTGTTTCTCAGATAGGACACAAGCCTCTCCAGGTCACTCACGATTATCTGTTTGGCTAAAAGGTTGTCAAGTACATTAAAGGCAGAACTCTTTCCCGGCATCTGTAAGAAGAAAAAGAATGAGATAATAATTTTATTTACACAAAAGTCATGTATTATAATAAACATATTTTTAGGTACTAATTATGTTCATTCAAAGCCACTGCCACAATTTAGTACATTATATGTGTGTTTCCTTTTATATCCCATGTGCATAATATAGTTGTATCAGATTGATATTAAAAAGCAAAAAAGGGCAAATTTGGATTCATAGCAACAAGTCTGTGTACTTCAGGTTTAACAGGAGTACAGTTACACTTTAACTTATCATGATATTCAAGTATGGACATTTAATTAACGAGCATAATGACGTTACTTCTACGAATATGCACACTTGTCAATCGATGTCAGCTGTATGTTTAGTAAATCTATGAAGAAGTTGTTTTGGCGTTTTATTGGATATGTACTAGATTTTACGTCACCGTGTGTTAACACTTACGGAGACAGGGATAGTTATCAGAAGCATGTTGGCGAAGTTTTCCAGTGCCTCCTCTTGTGTGCCAGCCATATAGTCACGGACATAGTTACCGCCCTTGGATTCAAATAGACCGACCATCTGTTCATCAGACATCTCAACCATTCTGTAAAATAAACCCTTTTATCTAATAAAATACAGCAATACTAACCACACATATAAGAAATACTTCAAAATTGATTGATTGTATTTCATTTTACAATTTGCTATCTTATTTAGGTCGTCAATGTGGGAATATTCGTACATAAAAACCAGCTTCGATCACAAACTTCTCAGGAGCTGTGACATATATGTTTGAAACGTGTGACGAATGAGATCTTATTTTCCCAGCTGCGAAGAATAGGATCCTATTTTTCCCAGACCTGTGAAGAATATGATCTGGGAAGAATAAGGTCCTACAGTGGTATCCATTACTCGTTTGTACCTTACTCCTGGATAAATAGAACCTCTAGATCTATTTAGATTTACACAAACCATAGCTACATAAGTCTTGTTTAAGAAGAGAAACAAATGTTTTCCATACAATATTGAGGTTATTTCAACAATGTACTGAGCAAATCCCCTTCGACTCTCCCCAGGCCTAGAGTCGGTGTGTCGGTAGAAGCGTAATATAACCAAATACACGACGAACTTGATGTCGCAGAAATGAACATTACACTAACCTTGCTAGGGGCATATCATTCACGTCTGAGCATACCATGACAGTGGCGTTTCGTAATGTTGCCATGGATACTGACACAGGCATCATAGAGACGTCATCGCTAGCAGAAAGGCACCCTGAATGTAGATGAAAATGAGAATACAATGTGGTCCAATTGAGTATAGTTACCATCGTTATCTTATTCACGGAAATGAAAGATTAAAACAAATGGACTAAATGAATATATGAATATATGAATATATGAATATATGAATATATGAATATATGAATATATGAATATATGAATATATGAATATATGAATAAATGAATATATAAATGAATGTAATATTGAATAAATGAATATATGAATGAATGATTGAATGAATACATGGATTAATGAATACAAGAATGAAACATTGAAACAAATGAAATAAGATAAATTAAATAAATGAATATATGAATGAATGAATCATTGAATGAATGATTTATTGAATCAATAAATATATGAATAAATAAATGAATGAATACATGAATGAATGAATAAATAAATAAATGAATGAATCCATGGATTAATGAATGAAGGAATAAGCGAATGCATGAACTAACGAATACACTTATTTATTACTTTATGTGCAAATGAATGATCGAATTGTATTCAATATATTTAGTTTCAAAAAATCTAAACTGAAGACTATACATACTTACATATTTGTGTTGTATAAATAATATAAACAATCTACCTTCTATGAGCAGGTATACTCCTACAAAAGCGATCGATATTAACTTGTGTATCCTCATTGTCGTACTCGAGTTGATATATTCTTCACTTTTATAACTTCCTCTATTTTACTCGGTTACATCCAGTTTCCAGCTTATATAGCCATTCTGTAAAGTGCATGTCGCGTCTAATACCCGGAACAAGTTTTACTTTTTTGTGTGATTTAATGGTTAATCCCTAACCTAGTCTACTATAACACATCTAGTGTTTTACCCAGTATTTTAACTCGTCTGGAGTTTGAGCATATTAAAGGTAGATGCTGAGTTGAATATATATCTAGCCATCTCGGTGGATGATTTGAATGACCAGGTTTGGATCTTCATGCTAAACCAGACCAGTAGTTATCTGTTATTTAGTATATACATACATGTGTAGTTAATATTTACTTATTTTTTGTTCTATTGTAAACATGCAAATTTACTCACCTATATCACACTCGAATCCTTTTCTTGGACTAACCAATACTGATCAATTAGGGTGAAGTGTCTTGATTAAGGAAAAAACGGGAGACTTAATTTGATAGGGTTTGAACTCACACCTGACAGGCATCCATCGATTAAGTCAGACGCGCTATAGCCACTGCGGCATGAAGCAGTCAACCAGTTGTAAGATACATTTCCAAAGAAGCAGAGATAAATGTTTTGTCTACACGTGATTTGAACCTGTATCGTGGTATGTGTCTCTCAGTCTTTCATCAACTACGGGGAGGTGTGACGCAGTGAGTCGCGCGTCTGGCTCGTAATCGGTTAGACGTGATTAAAACCGGTTAAAACCCAATCAAAGGCATGTTGTTTCCTTGAGCTGGTAACTTTACCCTTATTGGTTAGTACTGGTTGGTTCCCGGAACGGATTCGAGTGTGCTTTCACAATCGAACTAAAATAAAATGAGGGCTTAAGAGTAGATTGACATTTCTCTCTCTCTCTCCCTCTCTCTGAATCTCCCTCTCTCTCAAAATCTCCCTCTAAATCTTTCAGATAAAGAATGCACTCTGGATGTACGTCTTTAAAGTCCAGTTTCCAGTCCGGCGTAGTAGGAGTCGGGGCTCGGGTAAGTGATAGCTTCACCTGGAGATAAGCCTGTCAACCTGGTCATTTCACCAAGAGTAAGTAATCACCATGTTCTGATATAAAGAGGCCAGGTGATATAGTGTATTTCAATAACCCACTCTTTTCCCATTTGCTTTAGCCATAGGACGATCTGATACATTTGGCCGTATCTTGCTTATCATTACTTATCAAGGTAAACACACAAATGCACAACAGGAAATATTTACACTCGGTTTCCTCAACCTTTACTATCCAGTTCACTTGAAGATTAATCGGTTTTGAATTCAGTTCAAGGAGAAAACAATTGTAGCGACGTTGGATGACATAGCTCTGGTGGTTTGCAGTATACCACCAACGTTGGAATTACAGCCCCTAGTCGTAGCCAGGGTGCAATTGAGGAAGTTTAACACTGGAATCTTATTGTTTATTTCTTATACCGGACGAGAGTGGTTATTGCGTCCGAAACTCTTGTGTCGTTTTTCATACTGTTTTCTTCTGTTGTTGATTTTGATAAATTGCAGTTTTCCTGGTGCATGTTTTTCTTAAAGTTAGTATAACACTTTAAACATCATTTCCAATAACTTGCTATGATGTTTCTCTGTGTTTTAATATATCTTAATTGAAGTCACACTGAACATATTTGGACGTATATATATATATTCTCTAGATACGATTCGAGGTTGAAAAAACTCTCTATTGTATTATCCAAGACGATGTTTGAGTTGTATTCATTATACCCATGTTTAAGAAAACTCAATCAAGAAACCCCCCAAACACAAACAAACAAGCACACTTCTGTAGTTTATATAATACTTTATTCGTTAAAGTGGGACTTTTTCATGAAACATGACATACATAATATATACTCTTTGTCGTTGTTGGCATTACAAATAAAGTGATCGTACTTATTGCTTCACTGTTACTATCACGTTGGTACTTAACTACATAATACTACATATCCATATACTAACTACACTGATTGGTGTAAAACGAAATATGTGATGTTATCTTAATTTTTTTTAATACTTATTGCTTTAGTTTAATACAAATATATGTTAACACAATACTGGACAATTCATACACTAAACGTTAGTTACAAACAATGACAGATATAAGAGTGTACTACTACTACTAATAATAATAAAGTCTTTATTTAACGAGGATGCTTACTTGACAATTGTCAATCTGCCGTAAGGACATCAAACAACACAACACAAATACCAGAAGAAGTATACACTAAACAACTGCACACAAACAAGGGTAATGTGCATATTACAAGTTAACCACATATAGCATATCAAAAGGACAGTATACAGTGAATACATGTATATTTATAACGTATCAGTTTAAGATCAGTTGGAAACCTTTATTCAGATTTTGATTGTATATTTTACTTGCAGTCTAACTGTTTATGAAGACGTTATAACCACTGAGATTATTGTACAAACTATAAACACTTAATAAGAAAACATATACAACTAATACATATGTTACTCTTTATAATGGACTATTTCAGATTGTTGTTGACATATGCCAGCCGTAAAGTAAATGTAAAAACAGCACTTAACTTACTGAACAAAACAACAACATATCACAAAACGGAGGACTTGTTTACGTTTTCTCACCGAACAAAACAACAACATAGCATTAAACGGAGGACTTGTTTACGTTTTCTCACCGAACAAAACAACAACATAGCATTAAACGGAGGACTTGTTTACGTTTTCTCACCGAACAAAACAACAACATA
>ENA-OREC01000282-OREC01000282.1-marine-metagenome-genome-assembly--contig:-NODE-282-length-17557-cov-14.511041_pt1 | contig 17557 bp, 4 predicted proteins | sample MGYA00248626_ERZ508543 | MGnify/ENA primary metagenome ERZ508543 (study PRJEB26211, sample SAMN05518279) | marine metagenome | isolation source: Puget Sound, Washington, USA | host: Bankia setacea...
TACAGTCCAGAACTCTATCGCACAGTCCAGAACTCTATCGCACAGTCCAGAACTCTATCGCACAGTCCAGAACTCTATCGCACAGTCCAGAACTCTATCGTACAGTCCAGAACTCTATCGTACAGTCCAGAACTCTATCGCACAGTCCAGAACTAATATCTAGATGAGTGTTTATGAATAGGCGGCGATATAGATAACTGTATTTCTATGAATATAGTAATGCATTTATAAAGAACATAAATATTACTGATCTAGAAGTTGGGATCCCACATTTGACACGTGGCAATAACCTAGTCACCGAACTATGGAAAAGAAACACATATGTATAACCTTAGCGAAATGAAAACGGTGTTACATGTGCATATAGACTTACTTCCGAATTGTGTATAAATTGAAGCCCTTTCTCAGCACGTAAAGTAAGTCTGTACAACATTAAACATTGCCATATACACGTTGGGATCCCAGTCATGTATCTATTCTGTTTCAAATCTACATAGTGGCTACTTTCATGTACTTATCACGAAAAAGCAATTGCAATTGTAACACGCAAAACAAAGACTTAAATATGCATATTTATACTGTATGACGTGTTATATACATTTTATAACATGTACACGCTTCTTAAACAAACAAAACCACATTTTTTAAAAGTCTATATTCTACCCGTATAGCTTGTAGATTTCCAACAACATTCTGGTCACATTTTGCTAAATGTATATCAATTAACGACATATAATATTGAAGTGATAACATTTCATATTTAGACATGACATCATGGAAGGTTATAAACAAACAGTAAAGCTGATATGAATACCAATTATATTGTATCACAAACATGCATGTAGTTGTTCTGAAGTATTGTCTGGATGGGCGACACAGTATGTTCAATAAGAGGTGTACAAACTACTGAACATGTAGATAAGATAAGATAATAACTTTTTTTAACGAAGGTTACACAGTTAGACAAACAAGTACATACATTATTGATAAAGTCTAGTTTACAATGTGGCCTTCTAACGTAAAAAACAAACAAAAAACAAACAAACATAAAACACACTTATTTTCCTAATACACACGCACACACACGCATCATCATTCACACGTATTGATCAATAATCACACGCACAGATAAAAAAAATAATCTAGATAGTGACACTCATTTATATACATGAATATACAATATATTTATAACTCAAAGTTGGTACACAAAGAGTAGCCCCTTCAACATTACATGTAGCACGGATATCCTATTAGCGGAAATTTACATAACTGAAGCTGAAGGGGATTGTTAAAAACATTAAATAGCTTATGTGAATACAATTGACACACAATCTCGCTACATTTGCTCGTCATTGGCTTGTTCTATTTTGTAGCCATGAATCACGGCGAGTATATTCTAGATTGAATCTTGATAAACAGGAAGAGCATTTTTTTCAAATAGAAGAGAAATAGACCGCAGCTGTGTGGTTGTATGATTTATCGCAGACATAGCAGAATCAGAGTATGTGTGTGTGCGTGTGCGTGCGTGCGTGCGTACGTGCGTACGTGTGTGCGTTCGTAAGTGCGTGCGTGAGTGGGTACGTGAGTGAGTGCGTGTGTGCGTGTGTGCGTGTGCATTAACAACCATCGTACCAGAACACGTGTCACTGCATTCAACGTTGTTTGTTCTCATAAATAAATATCATATAAGAATGGTATACCCAATGCATCACGATGCAATCCCAATCTCTCAGCACTGTTTTTGTTTCTTTAGCTAGTTCTGTAATTCCAACACTTTCCCAGAGGTTCAGTTTCGTACGAATTCGCAGTGCAGAACTAATTACTTTGATACGGTATTTGACATAAACACTGCACAAACCGTGCGTTCCATTATGTATTGTGTAGTTACTCCAACAGTTTAAGTCCGCCTATACTTTCTTTTATACATCTGTTTTGGATAACATTTCCTTGTATACTGTGAAGAAGACTTCCGAAAGTGTTGCTTCCTTGCCAATATCGAACACATGTGCAAGGACTTCATAAACGCAAGCTTTCTGAATTAATATAAAACAAAATGGTAATATATAAGCACTATGGGGGTATTTAAGACAATGTCCTATTATACTATATACCACTATATATAAACAGTCACTATTGAAATATGTATAGTTCCTGAGACAATTACTGCTTGAGAACCCTTGGACCTACATACCTAAAACTCGGCATCGAGATTGGTCTTGTCAATGAAATGACCATAGCGTGTTGATCCAAGGTCACTGCTACCTTTAACACAACATACTTGTCTAGTTGTGTCCGATTGATGACTGCAAATCACTTGGACCTATAGTCTTCAAAGTTTACAGTCCTCTTTACTGCCGTGATGGTTGGTCATGATCAGAAGATGACACCTTTTAATATGAGGTATGATGTCATGGGTCAATGTCACGGTGAACTTTAACTCAAATGTTTGTCATTACCTAAACATTGTCTCACATACGTTTTCTGTGAAATTACAAATCTGTTGTCATTACAAGGTATGCATATTTGATTCAATCTTACTTGTATTCTTGTATAATGTTTGACTAACAACTAGTTTTGCATTTGCATAAATTTCTCTTAAACATCTATATGTGTATACAATGTAGGATGTTGATAACACTTCTCGTAGACACACACGTTTTACCTTTGTTATCTATGAGCAGAAAGAAGAAGGATTGTTCATGACAAACCTATATCAGAAGTTAAATGGATATACTTACATGCGTTGTGTCGTCGCGTTAAATACGCGTATGGTCAATAAAATCCAGAGAAGCAGACGTGTTTGTTTGTTATGAGACAAAGCAATATTGGGAATAATCTCTCGTGGCTCTTCAATGTTGGTTTGCATTCTTCTGTGGGCCCTGTATATTTCTGACCGTAGTTCCATTGATGTGGCTAGCTTTTTGCAGTCCTTTAAAGTCGTCATGCGCTCCTCTTGTCTATTCACTCGAAAACAGTAATCTGACTTGGCGATGAGATATTTAACTTTAACGAAGGGAGTCGAGCAATCTTGGTGTTCTTCTACATCGTCTAACAACGTCTTTGCTTTATGAATGTCCTTTAAAGCGATATCATCATTGTTTACATTGTAAAATCCGTGTCCGCAGCCTAACAGACAGTAGGCCAGCTGACATTTAACGGATAGAAGGCGAGTTAGGCAAAAAGGGGTAGGCCTAACTAAATATTGTTCTTTTGCAAACGTCATAGCACATTTCAACAAATCCATTGAGTCTTTTCGAAGGATTTTGGACTTGACTGTCCGTACTTTTGATTCTAGCGGTCCGTTTCGCATATCATTGTAAGAGTTCTGGTAGTATTGGGACGTAGCCAGTGGTATATTTACATCTAACTCTCTCGGAAACCCGTTTTTACCTCTGTTATTTTCGTAAAATATTGCTAAATCCCCTAAAAACCGATGGACCCTTTCCTGTAACGAGGGGTCGGTTACCGATGACAAGTACCATGTTAATATGCAAGCATTCTTACTGAACAGCCACAACATTAAATCCGGACACTTTGCAGTGAGTTCGAAAGCAATATACAAATACAGTTCAGCATCTGCGTTAAGTCCGTTTAAGATAGCATAGAACGCTTTCATACTATGCCATAGCGCTTGACTCACAGGATTGCATTCGTCGAGTCTCTCATTCAATGGGAAGCTTTTGCCGTCGTATATCAGATGTCGAAATGACTTTTCCCTTTCCCAGATAACTCTATACTTGTACATATCACAATCGATAAACTGAGTGTTAGCCATAGTGGACGCTAAGTCAAACATGCTCTGTATGGTCCGTAGTGTGGGAACTTGGCTACAATTCAAGTAGATTCTACAACCGACGGGTACACATGTATGTGTTAAAGTATTACAAACTTTCATCGACAGTTTCATAGAGTATCTTTCTTCAAGCACGTTGATAACATCTGGTAGAAACATACACAACGTGTCACATTCAGTGTTGCCAAACATTCCACCCGCTACTACTCCAACTAATATCAACTCATTACTGCTGTCATCACACAATACCACGGGTGATCCACTGTCTCCAGGTCTAGAAAATGGACCACTGTCTCCCTTGACCAAGAGCATAGGTTTATTCTGAATACCAAGGGTAGTATGGAAGTCCTTGCTCTTAATCTCGCCACCGATCGACGTATCATCAGCATTGATTTGGAACTCAGCAAACGACGAACGGAGTTTTGTTACTTGTTTGCCATAAAGTTTCTCTATCGGACCATCGTACAGGACAATCTTCCTCACCTCACCATTAACATCAACTACAACATTCCCAACACGTTTTTGAAATGCTTCGTTTACTTTGAACAAATCTAGAGACTCTTTAAATCCATCCACTCTATCAATACCCGCTGTCTTGGTAAATGGTTTACCAAATAAAAGATGATCCTGTTTTTCTGTTGTCTTTACCGTATAGCACTTATGCGTGTAGTTGGTTATGTGAGTATTTGTCACGCCAAACATTTCGCCCTCTATGTTCTGCACAAAGAGAGACACAACCCCATATGCTTCGTCTACCAACATATTTAGTCAGCACCTGCAATATAAGTGAAGACTGAACTTTATATGTTTGTATAATCTGACGTACACAACGCGGGAATCGATTGCGTCAGCTAATAGTGATATTCCGATGTTAATAAACCACGCAAAATCCGGCATTGTCCGTATTGTTTGACGTTAAAAGGAAAAAGCAAATTTGAATATTTTTCGAAAACAGCCTGACAGTGGCAGCGGACTTAATTAACAAGAACGACAAATGCGACAGGATTCTTTGTATTTAGTATGTATAGCTATTACACCATATAGTTCATACATGTAATTTCTACGCATTTCTAACACAATGTTAAAAAGGTGTAACGGACCGACGTCGTCGTTGTAATACTAAAGCGAATGGGTAGCGTATCTAATTCATAACGGTCTATTAATGAATAAAGCTAATTCATTTATAAAGAACATAAATATTACTGATCTAGAAGTTGGGATCCCACATTTGACACGTGGAAATAACCTAGTCACCGAACTATGGAAAAGAAACACATATGTATAACCTTAGCGAAATGAAAACGGTGTTACATGTGCATATAGACTTACTTCCGAATTGTGTATAAATTGAAGCCCTTTCTCAGCACGTAAAGTAAGTCTGTACAACATTAAACATTGCCATATACACGTTGGGATCCCAGTCATGTATCTATTCTGTTTCAAATCTACATAGTGGCTACTTTCATGTACTTATCACGAAAAAGCAATTGCAATTGTAACACGCAAAACAAAGACTTAAATATGCATATTTATACTGTATGACGTGTTATATACATTTTATAACATGTACACGCTTCTTAAACAAACAAAACCACATTTTTTAAAAGTCTATATTCTACCCGTATAGCTTGTAGATTTCCAACAACATTCTGGTCACATTTTGCTAAATGTATATCAATTAACGACATATAATATTGAAGTGATAACATTTCATATTTAGACATGACATCATGGAAGGTTATAAACAAACAGTAAAGCTGATATGAATACCAATTATATTGTATCACAAACATGCATGTAGTTGTTCTGAAGTATTGTCTGGATGGGCGACACAGTATGTTCAATAAGAGGTGTACAAACTACTGAACATGTAGATAAGATAAGATAATAACTTTTTTTAACGAAGGTTACACAGTTAGACAAACAAGTACATACATTATTGATAAAGTCTAGTTTACAATGTGGCCTTCTAACGTAAAAAACAAACAAAAAACAAACAAACATAAAACACACTTATTTTCCTAATACACACGCACACACACGCATCATCATTCACACGTATTGATCAATAATCACACGCACAGATAAAAAAAATAATCTAGATAGTGACACTCATTTATATACATGAATATACAATATATTTATAACTCAAAGTTGGTACACAAAGAGTAGCCCCTTCAACATTACATGTAGCACGGATATCCTATTAGCGGAAATTTACATAACTGAAGCTGAAGGGGATTGTTAAAAACATTAAATAGCTTATGTGAATACAATTGACACACAATCTCGCTACATTTGCTCGTCATTGGCTTGTTCTATTTTGTAGCCATGAATCACGGCGAGTATATTCTAGATTGAATCTTGATAAACAGGAAGAGCATTTTTTTCAAATAGAAGAGAAATAGACCGCAGCTGTGTGGTTGTATGATTTATCGCAGACATAGCAGAATCAGAGTATGTGTGTGTGCGTGTGCGTGCGTGCGTGCGTACGTGCGTACGTGTGTGCGTTCGTAAGTGCGTGCGTGAGTGGGTACGTGAGTGAGTGCGTGTGTGCGTGTGTGCGTGTGCATTAACAACCATCGTACCAGAACACGTGTCACTGCATTCAACGTTGTTTGTTCTCATAAATAAATATCATATAAGAATGGTATACCCAATGCATCACGATGCAATCCCAATCTCTCAGCACTGTTTTTGTTTCTTTAGCTAGTTCTGTAATTCCAACACTTTCCCAGAGGTTCAGTTTCGTACGAATTCGCAGTGCAGAACTAATTACTTTGATACGGTATTTGACATAAACACTGCACAAACCGTGCGTTCCATTATGTATTGTGTAGTTACTCCAACAGTTTAAGTCCGCCTATACTTTCTTTTATACATCTGTTTTGGATAACATTTCCTTGTATACTGTGAAGAAGACTTCCGAAAGTGTTGCTTCCTTGCCAATATCGAACACATGTGCAAGGACTTCATAAACGCAAGCTTTCTGAATTAATATAAAACAAAATGGTAATATATAAGCACTATGGGGGTATTTAAGACAATGTCCTATTATACTATATACCACTATATATAAACAGTCACTATTGAAATATGTATAGTTCCTGAGACAATTACTGCTTGAGAACCCTTGGACCTACATACCTAAAACTCGGCATCGAGATTGGTCTTGTCAATGAAATGACCATAGCGTGTTGATCCAAGGTCACTGCTACCTTTAACACAACATACTTGTCTAGTTGTGTCCGATTGATGACTGCAAATCACTTGGACCTATAGTCTTCAAAGTTTACAGTCCTCTTTACTGCCGTGATGGTTGGTCATGATCAGAAGATGACACCTTTTAATATGAGGTATGATGTCATGGGTCAATGTCACGGTGAACTTTAACTCAAATGTTTGTCATTACCTAAACATTGTCTCACATACGTTTTCTGTGAAATTACAAATCTGTTGTCATTACAAGGTATGCATATTTGATTCAATCTTACTTGTATTCTTGTATAATGTTTGACTAACAACTAGTTTTGCATTTGCATAAATTTCTCTTAAACATCTATATGTGTATACAATGTAGGATGTTGATAACACTTCTCGTAGACACACACGTTTTACCTTTGTTATCTATGAGCAGAAAGAAGAAGGATTGTTCATGACAAACCTATATCAGAAGTTAAATGGATATACTTACATGCGTTGTGTCGTCGCGTTAAATACGCGTATGGTCAATAAAATCCAGAGAAGCAGACGTGTTTGTTTGTTATGAGACAAAGCAATATTGGGAATAATCTCTCGTGGCTCTTCAATGTTGGTTTGCATTCTTCTGTGGGCCCTGTATATTTCTGACCGTAGTTCCATTGATGTGGCTAGCTTTTTGCAGTCCTTTAAAGTCGTCATGCGCTCCTCTTGTCTATTCACTCGAAAACAGTAATCTGACTTGGCGATGAGATATTTAACTTTAACGAAGGGAGTCGAGCAATCTTGGTGTTCTTCTACATCGTCTAACAACGTCTTTGCTTTATGAATGTCCTTTAAAGCGATATCATCATTGTTTACATTGTAAAATCCGTGTCCGCAGCCTAACAGACAGTAGGCCAGCTGACATTTAACGGATAGAAGGCGAGTTAGGCAAAAAGGGGTAGGCCTAACTAAATATTGTTCTTTTGCAAACGTCATAGCACATTTCAACAAATCCATTGAGTCTTTTCGAAGGATTTTGGACTTGACTGTCCGTACTTTTGATTCTAGCGGTCCGTTTCGCATATCATTGTAAGAGTTCTGGTAGTATTGGGACGTAGCCAGTGGTATATTTACATCTAACTCTCTCGGAAACCCGTTTTTACCTCTGTTATTTTCGTAAAATATTGCTAAATCCCCTAAAAACCGATGGACCCTTTCCTGTAACGAGGGGTCGGTTACCGATGACAAGTACCATGTTAATATGCAAGCATTCTTACTGAACAGCCACAACATTAAATCCGGACACTTTGCAGTGAGTTCGAAAGCAATATACAAATACAGTTCAGCATCTGCGTTAAGTCCGTTTAAGATAGCATAGAACGCTTTCATACTATGCCATAGCGCTTGACTCACAGGATTGCATTCGTCGAGTCTCTCATTCAATGGGAAGCTTTTGCCGTCGTATATCAGATGTCGAAATGACTTTTCCCTTTCCCAGATAACTCTATACTTGTACATATCACAATCGATAAACTGAGTGTTAGCCATAGTGGACGCTAAGTCAAACATGCTCTGTATGGTCCGTAGTGTGGGAACTTGGCTACAATTCAAGTAGATTCTACAACCGACGGGTACACATGTATGTGTTAAAGTATTACAAACTTTCATCGACAGTTTCATAGAGTATCTTTCTTCAAGCACGTTGATAACATCTGGTAGAAACATACACAACGTGTCACATTCAGTGTTGCCAAACATTCCACCCGCTACTACTCCAACTAATATCAACTCATTACTGCTGTCATCACACAATACCACGGGTGATCCACTGTCTCCAGGTCTAGAAAATGGACCACTGTCTCCCTTGACCAAGAGCATAGGTTTATTCTGAATACCAAGGGTAGTATGGAAGTCCTTGCTCTTAATCTCGCCACCGATCGACGTATCATCAGCATTGATTTGGAACTCAGCAAACGACGAACGGAGTTTTGTTACTTGTTTGCCATAAAGTTTCTCTATCGGACCATCGTACAGGACAATCTTCCTCACCTCACCATTAACATCAACTACAACATTCCCAACACGTTTTTGAAATGCTTCGTTTACTTTGAACAAATCTAGAGACTCTTTAAATCCATCCACTCTATCAATACCCGCTGTCTTGGTAAATGGTTTACCAAATAAAAGATGATCCTGTTTTTCTGTTGTCTTTACCGTATAGCACTTATGCGTGTAGTTGGTTATGTGAGTATTTGTCACGCCAAACATTTCGCCCTCTATGTTCTGCACAAAGAGAGACACAACCCCATATGCTTCGTCTACCAACATATTTAGTCAGCACCTGCAATATAAGTGAAGACTGAACTTTATATGTTTGTATAATCTGACGTACACAACGCGGGAATCGATTGCGTCAGCTAATAGTGATATTCCGATGTTAATAAACCACGCAAAATCCGGCATTGTCCGTATTGTTTGACGTTAAAAGGAAAAAGCAAATTTGAATATTTTTCGAAAACAGCCTGACAGTGGCAGCGGACTTAATTAACAAGAACGACAAATGCGACAGGATTCTTTGTATTTAGTATGTATAGCTATTACACCATATAGTTCATACATGTAATTTCTACGCATTTCTAACACAATGTTAAAAAGGTGTAACGGACCGACGTCGTCGTTGTAATACTAAAGCGAATGGGTAGCGTATCTAATTCATAACGGTCTATTAATGAATAAAGCTAATTCTGAAAAACGATCAAAATGTGGGTACATTAAATAAAACAACCGAGCGTGATACATTTATACAATGGACAGACAAAACGGCTATATGCTAGTAGAATATACGCAAGAGGAAAGGAGAGGTTCCGCCTTGGAACGGACATCAAACAAAAGGGAGCAAAGCGACATAATGGACAGTGGGGGCTTAAATCGATTTATGGCATGCCAACCTCGCACTTACTCTCAATTCCTCTATAATAGTTCTCTAGCAGCTCACATGTTAACTGTATTCAAGACAAGTATAATGAACATTAAAACGACGCACCACAATGGACATATGCAGCTATAGCGACCTTATATTAACCAAAGCTTCCATGTTAAGCTAATTAAACAGTTTAACCACAGTACCAAACTTCAGATGGCATCTCTGGTCTGAGCAGCGAGTGACTACTGCGCAAGCACCACTGGAGTACGTCCGCTGTTTCACATTTAGCCCAAAGCCAGAAACAACCACAGCAAAGCTGTTGAAAACGACTGGTATCAAACATTGACTAATAACGACTGACAAACCAAAACGGCTCAACACGACTAAACCAAACAGATATAGTCACCAAAACGACCTCCCAAAACAACTACTATCAATAAAGGGCTAAGTTACCAAACGGTTCAAGACGACCCTGTGAAAAAGCTGGAGTTCCCCCGTCACACAGCCTTGTTACAACTTGCCCTACATACTATCAACGCAACAGATAGTCACCAAAAACGGACTCCCAAAAGAAACGTCTCCTAATAACCCAGCACAAACGCCGTGTTAAGCCGTCACCACTGAACAGTCACTAATTTGCCATCCCTGTCCAGAATAACTAATGTCGTAAGCTATAATAGGCCCCAGCTCTACGAACTACTGGCGGACGTTCGTTTCGGATTTCGGTTCTGTCGCAGAGACAACATAATTGGACTAGCTTCAAGAGACTAGGTGTATGGTCAATGAAACCGATCACGAACTGGATTTCATTAGTAAGGAACTCGCCTTACTTAGTAGTTTTCCAAAAGAGAGGCGAGCCCATTTTAGCATCAAGGGTGTCAACTATATATTGGATGCAACATTACAAACACTAACTTACGTTCATGGCACAACGAACAACACGGCGTTTACACACGTTTAACATTATACTAAGATTACTAAAGAATTTAGGTTATTGAAATATCAAGTATTCAAAAATAGGCGAAACACAAGTTCTGTCCATGGCTATTAACCTTATAAAAATAAAGGAGCTGATCCGTCTAATAGACTGTAAAAACTCTTTATTACGTATTTAAATAAGGGAGGTTACTCTTACAAAACCCAAAACATACACGAATAATTTTGATTCTAAAATCGGAACGTCACACAAGTAAATAGGCCTTGAAAAATGTGTCTTTAAACGATTCGTGCTCTCATGTTGGACGAATATTCCTGACTAAAAACTTGCTGTTCGTATAATTAGAAAAAGTGATTTTAAAACGTATTGCTTAAATATGGAAGAGCATTTTCAAAACAATAAACACAGTCATTAGTATGTGTGTTCCTTCTAGCTCAAATAATCAACGAGTGTCTGTAACGGGTAAAAGATCATATGTAGCGGATATGCAAGTGTCTATGTTTATAAATGGTTCTTAGAAAACGCGCGTCCGTTTAGTTAAAACATGTTATTGCCCAATATTATCATTTACTTGAAATCAAGACAACAAATGGCAAATGAGTCGAGTCACGGCTCTCTCCTACAGCGCGTCCGAACAAAATAAAACTTTGCTTACTTTAAAACGATTACGAAACAACTATATTAATCATGTTCGTTGGCACCAATGTTTGCAATCGTGTAGTCATCGTGTGTGAGGAAACAGGAGAACCCGGAGGAAACACAACTGCCCGACTTGGTGACCACATGATCATCTCACATACGACGCCGTGTTTCCCCAACGTTAGGGTTTATTAACCACTTTCGAGCAGGTAGTATCCTAAATGATGCGTATGATGCGTACGTTAGAGTATAGGTCATGTTTGGTAAACATTCGTAATAATGAAAAAGAGCATGTACTTACTCTTGCTGTGGTAGTATGTCAATTCAGCTCTGATTCCCTAACTCTTCTAAGTCATCGTGAATTAAATTGTAAAGTTTGACTTCTTTATCATTTCCACAAACAATAATTGGATAACGGTTCCAATCTTACTTTTAAAATGCACTGAACTACTAATCTCCTGAATGTGATGCGCAAAATGCGTAATACTAGATCGAATTGTTCACTGGTTCAAAGCAAGACGCGGTTAGTCACCTTATTTAGCTGTTCCACTACATGTGTTACTTTCTGTTTCGTGTGGGTTTTGGCCAGTTTCCAAAAGACTGGCATTGACCTTTTTAATTATAAATATGTATTCAACGGCTTTGCGGTCAGGCTATTTTTTGCTATCGAGGCTTATGTAACGGGGGAAATCTGCACTGCTGTTAAACGAGCTTTCAAATGCAAGGTATCATATGATATCTATGTGGGTTGATCTTTAACAATTAAATACAAATCAATCCGTTTCAGCTCAATCATTGTGTTGGAAATATTGTTCCGCGTTTAAGAGAAGACTATTGTTATAAATGATATGGTATTCAAAGCATGTGCGATATTGATGGTTAACAGTTACGTCTGCCATTCAACCACTGAATATATCTGTATAACAGCTACCCTTTTTAGTGCTGAAACTTACTCAAACATTGTATAATATCAACACACGTTTTATGTATATGCTTTGAACCAAATAAAAAAGTTAAAACCAATTTGAGGAATGATTATGGTTTATCTACAGATAATTTCTAATACACATATGCGCGTAAAGAGTTTGTTACACAAAAGAAACCAGGCAATACACGTTTCTTTTTTGTTTGGTTGTTTATTTAATATATTTGTAATGGTTAAATTTAAATTATTATCATTTCGTGTATATCATGGATTTACATTAATAGTTTGTATCCGTGCTTATTTTCAAAACTTAATCACTGGTTTCCTTAACGTGAGATCTTGCACCCATCTGACGGTCTAAGTTTCTGATCGGTATTGTTTGTGTCTTTAGTGACAACGTTTTCAGCACGTTCTGTGTCTATCTTAGCTCTAGTATTAATGACTCGTTCATCTACATCTTTTGAGTGTCGTGCATTTGAACCAATACTGCCCTTGTTTGGACGTGTACTGATGAAACTTTCTTCCAATTGATTCGAATGATAATCTGCATCACTCTCAGTGTTGTTGACTTCATCTCGTTCTGCCTCCTCTATCGTGTCACCGGTAAGCACGTCATGTTCAGACTCAGCTGGATTAGCATTCTTGTTTCCTTCTTCTAGTTTCTTTGCACGCTCTTTCTGTGCCGCCTGTATTGACGTGGTAAACCATTTGACTCTTTTCTCAAGGTGTTTCTTAGCATTGCGTTCTTCATCCAGTGACTTCCTTTCCCTACAATAATCCTCAATCGTTGACACATCTAATCCATCATACGCTGTAAGATAGTGCATGGTGCGTTTCAAACCGTTTTCAACCCCGTTCAACCGCTTCAATGCATTGGCGTTCTTTCTTGTGTCTTCAATAAACTTGGCCTCACTTAGTTTGTTTCTTTCAATGTACTCTTCTATTTGAGCTTTAAAGAATGTTATCTCTTCTGACATCTGTTGCATTCCTCCCAGCATTTCCGAGACGTGCTTAAGTTCTCCCTCATACTGCTGTTGCATCTGCTCGTGAAATCTGTGGAAGAACACTATATAATAGAGCACGATATGTTCATTTAACAGTAGAGTCAAACTTCGATAATCCACAAACCAATGCTTCACCAATTTAACTATCGAAAAACTGAGGTTTACGCAATATCGAGGTTATTTTATTTTACTATTGAAGACATGTAAGCAATTTTTCCTTTTCAATGTACCCACGCCTCGAATTAGTGTATTTTAATTTATTTTAGTTCGATTTTAAACAAATGAGCAGTTCTATTTTATTTTGTAAATTAAGCTCGAGACCATTATTGGACCCAACCAGTACCGTGCGATGATGGTAAAGTTTCGTAATCAAGGTAACAACGGGAGTCTATAATGGACACTTTCCAACTCAACCGCCGAGTACGAGTCAAGTGTTTAGTGAACTATAAGCACCTTTGTTAAATATGTTGCTTTGAATGTTGATAATTAAACTGTGCTCAACATGAGAGTTCTAGGAATTCTAAGCGAATTAATGTAAATCCTATATACATGATTTTGATATATGTGACAAGTATGGAAATAAATGGTTAACTATAATAGCATCAATTTTGTGTTTGAATAGTTTTTTAACGTGTGCTTGAATCTTACATATGTCACAGTGTTACTTATGCTTTATTCCTTTTACATGTTTTATCATTACTTCATATATTCTATAGCATCCCATTGTTCTCATAACACTCATTTCTCCCCATCTCTCATTCCATTTCCACGTAACGCATGCCGCACCTCATTTCATTTCCGCGCCGAACCTCACGTGTTGCGAGTTTTCCCCGCACTACCTGGCTGAGCATGCGCACTTCAGTTCAATAAGCATTAATACGGTTCACACCTATTCTTGTTCCTATATTTATTACGAAGGTGACACATAGTTCAGGTCTAAATCAAAATCGTTCATGCACCTGAATTGAAAATACGACAGGGTCACAGTATGTGTAATAATCCAGAATGGTGTTCATATTTAGATTTGAGATTCAACTTGGTCCTGAATATTAAACTGTTGGTGAACACCGGACCTGCATTGTTTGGTTACCGACTTCCTACATGTTCCTCTACGTGTACATTACAGTATTAACGTGTTTTTTTTCTGTAATTCATTTTTATTTCTTCTCCCAATTCTATGTAAGTATGGGTTGTAAACTACTCAAGCTAACGTTAGACCTCTTGAACAAGCTGTACGAACCATACCTTAAACCCGGAATATGGCCCTTAGAATAAGCTGTACGAACCATACCTTAAACCCGGAATATGGCCCTTAGAATAAGCTGTACGAACCATACCTTGAACCCGGAATATGGCCCTTAGAACAAGCTGTACGAACCATACCTTAAACCCGGAGTATGGCCCTTAGAACAAGCTGTACGAACCATACCTTAAACCCGGAATATGGCCCTTAGAACAAGCTGTTCGAACCATGCCTTAAACCCGGAATATGGCCCGTAGAACAAGCTGTACGAACCATGCACTAAACCCGGAATATGGCCCTTAGAACAAGCTGTACGAACCATGCCTTAAACCCGGAATATGGCCCTTAGAACAAGCTGTACGAACCATGCCTTAAACCCGGAATATGGCCCGTAGAACAAGCTGTACGAACCATGCACTAAACCCGGAATATGGCCGTTAGAATAAGCTGTACGAACCATACCTTAAACCCGGAATATGGCCCTTAGAATAAGCTGTACGAACCATACCTTAAACCCGGAATATGGCCCTTAGAATAAGATTGCTTAAATTGGAAGGCGAAAACTGGTTAGTATTACACTAGATGTAGTATCGATGAAAACTTCCCTACATTTGTGTGTGTAAGCTGACTCAATATTGACATTTTGTATTTCAAAAGTAAAAACTGATATACATATACACTATTAGTATTCCCATCTGTTGCATAGATCACCGCGGTCGAGGATTATTCAAGAGTTTATAAATTTCACTTATTTGTGTTTTAAAATCCAGACTTAAAGGCTCTCTAGTACGTAGTATTTTACTGGATGACAAAATGCTTCCTGTTGAGACATTATGTGTTAAAGTAGATCATTGATTCGCTGAGAGGATTAACTGCTCAAACAGAAACGTTGCGTTCAAATATCTCATTACTTTTTAAATGTTGACTCATATGCAATGTTGATATATGTAAAAAGGGGTTGTATTTCTTGTACAATATTTGTCTTACTTTCATAGATTAAACTGGTGTGGATGAATAGTGGGGCTTTAAGGGTGTATGTTGTGGGCGTGACCGTGAATGTTGGCTAGCTCAGACTGATATCATAACGACGGACTATTCATCCAAACTCTCTGTACAGACGTGTATAAAATAGGAAGATTAGTTAAAACATCAACAACTGAATGTTGAAGAGACTATGTTTATTTTACAAGCGATAACTTTACAACTCTTATTATGGTGTGATGTTTATACGACGACTCATGCCGCTATTATTGGCAGTCACTCTCTAGCTTGTCCAGTTCAATGTTCTCAAATGGTTCAAGAAGAAACGTGTAATCAAACGTCAATGGTAAGGATATTACGTCATCGGCACGCACCTAGATACGATAGCAACACAGCTTGGAATTGCCAATGGTTTAGATATTTAATTACACAATTCGCTGAATAAAAGGTTTAGCACAACGAACATCTCATTAATCATCCAATACACTGTATATACTCTTTTCGAACAGCGTTGTTTAGCTAAAGCCCGAAAATAGATGTTATTGTAAAAATAGACTCAGAAACATGAAAAAGCTTGCTCCGCGTTCAGGCTTAAAATATCAAACTATATTCTAAAAACACAGACTTTGGCTATACTCAATAGTAATCGTGATAGTTGATGCACTATAACGTCCAATCTTATTGCCTTTTAAAATAACGTAACGGACGAAATTATCTGGTTTGTTTACATTGTTCGAGCTCTTGCGAGTTACGTATTGAATATACAAACCTTGACCAGACACTCGTGAAATCATTACACGGACTGTTGAATTGTGAAATAGATGGATTAGATTGTCATGTTATTACAACAGAGTATAGAACACGTGTCCATTGTATACACATGTAACACCTATATTGTAATGCATTGGTCCATGTAATTTATTCGGGAGTATCTAGTCAATGTTCTCATACAACAGTATCGCGCCATCACTCTTACTCTTCGTTGTGGTTCTTCATGTCTCCAAGATGGGACAGTGTTCTTTGTTGCACGTGTAACTTGACCGTCGTCTCTTTAATACTTTGTTCTAGACGTTTCATCGACCACGAATATGTGCCTGAAAAAAAGTACTCGGTTTATATGTCAGTTTTCATTTAACCAAGTACGGAAATGATAAAGACGATGACGATGGTCATTTATGAGTTTTACAAAAAAGGTAAGTTGCAAAATAGAGGTGTTGTTGGTGGAAAGAATCAATGCAATACTGTGATATATGATACTACTATAAGGCCTCATCGAGTACAAGTTTGTGTTGTCATAGAAACAAAAGTAAGTTACCTTCATTAAAGATAGGAAGTTCTGATTGTTTGGTGCCTTCAGGATAATCGTCTTGTTCTCTAGACAAACTTCCTGACCTAGAAAGGTTAAACTATTAATGATATTGATATTATTATCATTACATGTATATGTTAATGGGCGGCATGGTGCAGTGGTATGCACGTCTGACTTGTAATGTGGAGGTCGTGGCGCAGTGGGTTGCACGTCTGACTAATTGTAATTAGTACAGGTTGGTTCCAGCAACGGATCCGAGCGTAATTTCACAATCGAACTAAAACAAATTAAGCGCCTTATGGAAGATTGACTGTCAAATAGCCTCGTTAAAATATCGTCAAAACCAAATAGTATCATTATTATTATTTGTGTTATAATTGTCATTATTTGTATCATTAAAATTAAACGACCATTGAATTATTAGTAATACTATTGCCAATCTGATTCTGGATTTTGTACTGATTTAATCAATGATTCTGTATTTTTTATTGATCTAGGTGACATGGTATTGATGTCCTTGTAAGTGTATATTATAGTCTCTTCGACATGCAACAACTCTAGTGTCATTTATCTACACATGAAGTGTATTACCTGCTAAACTTTATTGGTTATTATACTCT
>ENA-OREC01000283-OREC01000283.1-marine-metagenome-genome-assembly--contig:-NODE-283-length-17548-cov-14.260432_pt1 | contig 17548 bp, 9 predicted proteins | sample MGYA00248626_ERZ508543 | MGnify/ENA primary metagenome ERZ508543 (study PRJEB26211, sample SAMN05518279) | marine metagenome | isolation source: Puget Sound, Washington, USA | host: Bankia setacea...
GGTCCCATCGGTCCAGGTCCCTTAGGTCCCATCGGTCCAGGTCCCATAGGTCCAGGTCCCATTGGCCCAGGTCCCATCGGTCCAGGTCCCATCGGTCCAGGTCCCATCGGTCCAGGTCCCATCGGTCCAGGTCCCATCGGTCTAGATCTCATAGGTCCGAGGGTTCCCATAGTTCCCATAGGTCCGTTAGGCATTGGCGGTGGTCCCATTTTAGGTGGCGGGAAAGGACCCTTTCTGAACACTATAAAACGAGGTATCTTTCCTTGAGGTGAAGGTTTAAATCTTGGTCTACCCATCTTTCCATGCACTACAACCGACGGGATGGGTCGAAATTTGCGATGCAATATTTTTGGAGAGAACTTTCTACGCATATGAAGAAGCCTTTTCTTTTTAAGCATATGGTGTTGTAATGGGCTGATAATCTTTAGATGGTTAGGCGGAAATACTCCAGGAAGCATGTGTAGTCCGTGAATCATGGGTCTCGCTCCAAGATGGTGACCCATCATGATCGGAAACGACGCGTCTACGTAGAACTCTGGATGGTTGCTCAAAACGATGGCCAAAATAACAAAAATCATCTCTGCTTTTCGTTTCACAGCCTGAAAATAAAAGCAAATATGAAGATTAACGGCGATCACTACGTGTCTTATATATGTTCACTACAATGAAGTTGCACTTATAAGACCACTCTCGGGATGTATAAAAAGTGGTCTTAATAACATGTCGGTATTAATAGCTAGACCAAACAGTATTGATAGTGGCTGATTGGGACCGACAATAGAGGTTTTGTTCAAGAGCAGTGTTAATAGATTTCTGTATAATACAACATACGGGTTTAATTGATTTCAAGTAACTTCAAAGTTTGTCTTACATAAACTATATCAATGAACGACGTCTTCTTATCTAAACGTAATAGTTTGAGTAAAGCCCAGATCTTCAAAAGATAGAAACAACGAAGACATATGAATGTTAACATGGTCTCGATTAACACCGTCAACATTTCTATTCATCCAAATGTTACGGTAACGAGAATTATCAGATCTTCGTCTCGCGCATAAGGTCTTGAATTTTGTTTAATGTTAAGAATGATGCAAGGCGTACACATTTTGAAATAGAAAACCATTAAATGCTGAAATTAATATAAGTTTAGATACAACGTTTGGCTCGGGTAAAACTTAAATTGTCACTATATTTCACTAAATATAAAGTCAGTAAATCTATCAAACATCGTATTGGATGGGTTGTTATCTATCTGTATCTCCTTCAGCAACACTTTATAGAAAATATTGAGGAATTGATTGATTAGCCTGTAAACAAATGTGCCCATATTAATATGCATTCGTCTATTTCAGCTACAGATGTACTGCAGTTACACGTTAGGCCTGTTTATTTTGTAAAGGTTACCGCGTTTGTTCAGACTTGTAACTAATCAACAATGCTATGTAATTAAGCTAAAGATGGTGACTGATGTTGTTGTTGTTGGACATTTAAAAACAGATGGCAAATGTTTGATAAAAAGGCTAAACAAAAGTGTTTACAATAACGTAATTATGGGCCAGTTACAATATCACACAAATAATTTACAAGCAGTTTAAAGATATTGGACTTGTTCGGGTTTATTTGCCGTGTACATTACATATTTAGTTATCATTCGAACATATATGTTTTTACTATAGTGTCTGGCATACAACTCGGGAAGCATGTACCACACACTGTATATAAACACAACAAAGTTTAGATTACGTTTAAACATAGTTTGCGTGTTCGGCTTTCCTTTTTGATGTTTACGATACAGATTTTTGATTATTCGAATTTTTCGCATAGAACGATGTAACTGTAACATCGGATTTTCACTATCACGTATATAACAAATAAACTGTATTGTCAAATGTTTACTATCATGTGTATAACATGTATACTGTAATATCACATCTTTACTATCACGTATATAGAATATACTGTAATATCGGAGTTTTACTATCACGTATATAGAATATACTGTAATATCACAATTTTACTATCACGTATATAGAATATACTGTAATATCGGAGTTTTACTATCACGTATATAGAATATGCTGTAATATCACATTTTTTACTATCACTTATATAGAATTTACTGTAATATCACAGTTTTACTATCACGTATATAGAATATACTGTAATTTCACAGTTTTACTATCACGTATATAGAATATACTGTAATTTCACAGTTTTACTATCACGTATATATAGAATATACTGTAATTTCACAGTTTTACTATCACGTATATAGAATATACTGTAATATCGGAGTTTTACTATCACGTATATAGAATATACTGTAATATCACAGTTTTACTATCACTTATATAGAATATACTGTAATTTCACAGTTTTACTATCACGTATATAGAATATACTGTGATTTCACAATTTACTATCACTTATATAGAATATACTGTAATATCACAGTTTTACTATCACGTATATAGAATATACTGTAATATCACAGTTATACTATCACGTATATAGAATATACTGTAATATCACATCTTTACTATCACGTATATAGAATATACTGTAATATCACAGTTCTACTATCACGTATATAGAATATACTGTAATATCACATCTTTACTATCACGTATATAGAATATACTGTAATATCACATTTTTAATATCACGTATATAGAATATGCTGTAATATCACATATTTACTATCACGTATATAGAATATACTGTAATATCACATTTTTATATCACGTATATAGAATATACTGTAATATCACAGTTTTACTATCACGTATATAGAATATACTGTAATATCACAGTTTTATTATCACGTATATAGAATATACTGTAATATCACATTTTTAATATCACGTATATACCACACATGTACTGTGATATTGTTTTCTTTTAACAAAAACATCTTTACTTCAACGGTTTGGTTGATTATCTATAGAGCAAGCTCCGATGCCGCGTTAAATGATGGTACAGTTATGAATACAGTAACATACCAAAATCATTTCTACAAAATAAATACCTGCACATTTTGGCAAATATCGTTGTCGGACTAAAAATAATATTATTTGATAGTTCTACTTATTCATATTCATGCATTAACTGTTACTCTCTCATATAAAGACAAACGTAAAAAAGTGTGAGCAGAAGAAGAAAAAAACAAGATTTTTTTTCAGCCTGGAACTTTAACCGTTATCAATCAAAATATTCAAAACACGCACGCACACACAGACACATACCAACACATGTTAACTGTAATAAATGTATACCTTTTAGGCGCAAATATCCTTTAATTGCATAAAAATCCACAGTTGTAGTTGTTTAAATCCGCAAGTATCAATGTCCGTGGTCTACTACAAGTCACTGGGAAACAATTAAAATCCAACGTTCATTTTACGGTGGTAACATCCTATAAAAGCGTTTTTGCAACATGCACGGCCGATTGTCAACCACTTACTAAACAGGCGACAGGACGTAACGCCAATTGAAAGAGGCTGAACCGGGGCGCAATGTTCACTCATCCATGCCTATATCTAAACACAGAACGATCGAATGTTAAAACGTCAAAACTATTACCTTACATAAATCATTAATTAAAGGTGTCGCGTGTCACGTACCAATCAAGCACGCACTGTGAAACTAGATCGCGCCAGTACAATCACTTAAAGTCAATTCAAACCATCTTTGTATTTCTTAATTCCATTTTTGTGTTAAACTGTGTGACCAATCGCTGTTAAGAAGCCTTTTTTCCCTGAATCCTTTTTTCGAGACTTGGTTTGGTAATGTACAGGTCCGCTAAAAAGGAATTTCGATATGTTGATATAATTTGGAAACATTTTTGTTGGACTCGTTTGACATCCGGGTAAACATAGTCTCATTCAATATGATATAGAATAAAGTACACTTTTAAATAATATACGGTATTCGTTCGGCTTTCGAGTATTGATGACATTAATAACTAGCGCTATATGTTATCATGGATATGTACACCTCAAATATTAAATTAATTCAACACGGTTATTAAAATTTCTGTCTGAAAACGTTGACAAATATTCTGGTTATTTCGAGTAGATTTTCCAACAACGGCAAGTGTTTACTGTTTAATTGTTTTATTTGAAAGAGGCTGCAAATAAAATCACACATGAACATACGTCTTGGCACAACACCTCGCCGAAATGCAGAAAAAAGCAACGTTTAAACCACAGCTGTGAACGAATTTGATAACATTATTCGTGTACTTTCAATATTAGTTGGTGGTGTTGGTGGAGAGAAATGAGCTAATAAATTGGTCATGGAAAATAACACACTTCCTTGAACAACTACGTATGGCGATCTATACAGGTGGTGGCGAAAGTATGATGTCACGACGTGGCTGAGTACGGAATGAATCAGACGCAAGACCATTACTTCTACCACAAGACCATTATTTGAGGCAAATTGTCGTAAAAATACTAAAAATGTCCAAATCCATAGGCCTCTTAAATGTACAGAACAAAATGAAAGTTTGTTAGAATCGCTGTAAGCTTATTTAATATACAACAATGATGATAAGGTAGGGAGTGTCTGGCAAAAGAGGTAAAGCTTATAAATGAGAACGATCGTGGGAATTCATTGATAGATTACATCTTGACACTTAAACTGAAAAAAATGAATTCTAAATGATGCGCTATAAATAGCCAATGGTTCCGTCGGACCAACATACCACGTGTCATTGATGAAACTTGTATGTGCGTGATACCAGTTTAAATACCAGTTTTACGTATCCTGTATCATAAAGATTTCTCTTTAAAGAAAGCGATCACTGTGTTGTTAAGAGAAGGGGGCATTGTCATACATGAGGGAATATAAATTGTCGGGCTAAGATTTGATGTCTCTATGGTTGACTCCCCGTGCAATGCAGCAGTAATCAGCGATCTAAACACGTATATGCTTCAGACTTCTGATAAGTAGATTTGCACAATATCGATGGCACCTAACAGTTATTTGTTTTATCAAGTATGTGATTTTGTTTTAGAAGTTGAATGTAAGACACGTTCGTAAATATGATAAGTGTGTTTGATAATTATATGTACAAACTGTATTTTGTATACCAAAGGAGTAGGCCTACAGGCCTTCTCAATATAAAATAACAGTTTAAGACTGTCAAATAATACGGGAGCTCATTAAATTAATGTAACGTGCCAATAAATACAAAAAGTGAATGTTAAAAAGCATGTTATATATAGAGTTCAATGTACATTGTCTTACATACAGACGGACGTCCGTATGCCAAAAGCAGAATGGATTACTTGTACCTTTTACATATGCTATGACTGAAACATGTTCGCGGCGATTTGGGTTTTGAATGTCACCATATATGTTTTGATCCAAAGGCTTCATTGAATGTTCAACTAACTGTGTTTATCAGAAAACGATAACATTATAATTATATACACTTGTTTTAAAGACTTGGAGATGTCAAAATTACCAAACGGTGTTAAATGTTGACTGATATTTCCCGTAGGTTGTACATGTATTACTTTTAACGCTGAATAGTAAGTACCTGGACAGGTAGCAAACGTGTGAAATGTCTACGGTTCAAGAAACAGACCGGAACTATGTTTTATATCGCACCGAAAGGCCATGTATAAATGATGGAGGGGATACTTTTTAGTTGAAGATAGTAAACTAAACATGTAATATACAAACATGACCCATTAAAACAATATTGCACTCGTAAAACGGCACACTACTTATTCCGAAAACGATGTGACCCAGTCTGAAGATATAGGTCAAACGACAGTAAATAAACATCAGAGCATGATCTCGATTTTCTGTTAAAGTTCAGAGTCGTATGATATTTGAGAGGCGTCAGTCACTAAATACAGGGACAGAAATTTGGTACTAACTGGTCTGATATGTATTCGAATGTATTTTTGGCGCTAAAGGAACATTTGAATTGCAGAACATTACAATACCTATAAATAGAACTTCACTGTCTGCGTTAAAACATTGTTTTAAATGTTTAAAATTTGGTAATTTGCTCTTGCAACATAAATAAATAAACAACGCAAACTATATGTATATAGAGCACAGTTGCAGACATATAACATATTCTAAAAGTCATGTTCTCGTTATTTCAGAAATGTCAACGAGGTGTACATGTATATATTTATTAGACAGAAATGATATCAATAGTTCTTGAATACCAAGTACTGTGTACAAAACCACACACGGTTGTCAACTTTGTGACCAGTCTCTAGGTTCATGTTGAAGTTTTCTGAAGACTAAGTAGAGAGTTGTCCTAGATTAGTGGCTGTACACATGTACCAGGGCTTAAATCAACACATGTTATTTTGTTGACAATGATTTAAATTGTAAAAAAAAGTTACAATTTACATCGTATTTAGACATCTTATATGGGCTGAATAAAAGTGGGAAAATAAATTTGTGAATAAGAAATGTTTTAAGATATATTTAAGTCTGGTAATCATGAAGTGGATATTGTATGTAACAAATGTGTATGTTGGAAATATTCTGCTTTATAAAAACAACCTGACCGTTCCGTGTCCAAATCATTGATGTTGTTCATGAATGTTTAAAACAACCACTTTTACAGGTGTCATTGTCGGCAAGCACTGTACCTTCTATCGTTAAAGTTCATACATAAAGAGTCTTACCATTGAGTGTATGTAGGATGTCCGACGACGCCCACACATCATACCTCAATTCAGAGACTCTTAAGTTATACTGTCTTAACAAATTCATTTCAATCAATTTAATCAATAACAATAGTTGAAGGTTTATATGTTTTTTTTTACTGTTTTGACAATGTTTTACGACATGATATAATACCATGTGAACAAACGAGCGCATTGCAGGTTATCACAACACAGTTACAATGAACATGTCATCCATTTATAAAGTGAAACTTATTTCTTCTGAACATGTTCTCAAGATGAAAGAGAACGAAGTGAGAATCGTACACATATATCTAACAATCTGCTAAATTTACCAACACTGAAATGTACCCATGAATGATCAGTTATCAATTTGTTGGGTTTCTCGTTCTACGTTAAAATGGAAGCGCAATCTTCGCATGATCAGTTATCAATATATTGCATTTTTTGTCGCTTTTCGTAGAAAATGAGGAGTAAAAATAGAAGGTACATGTAGAAGTATTTATGAATATGTTTATAAATATAACCTCGTTTCACCGCATCACATCTACAATAATGATTAATTACACAAGTGGGCTTCCGCAAAAGCAGAGGTTTTACAATATAACAGTTGTATGCATGTGTGATTGCCGTGTTACTATGGGTTGTAGTGGTTGAAGTCGACATTCATTCACTGAGTCAATCAAGGATTTTGTTTGCGGACAGAATTCAAACGAAAAAAGTCCTCCACGTTGTTTTGTTCGTTCTTAATCAACGGAGCACAACATACAATGTAAATATGCACCATCTATTAAAACATTTTAATCCCGATATTTTAAAATCGTTTCTATTTTAAATATACCCTCAATATCAAATGTGTAGGTCAGTCGTTCCTCTTAAAACACACACACATACACACACACACACACACAAAAACCACTAAAGTTCCGATTGCTATTTTACATATTAAGCATGTACGTACCATATAACTAATCTTTTGTACTGTTGTATATGTTCATCGGGTTGTGTTGTTGTTGTTGCTGTTGTTGTTGTTGTGGTTGTTGTTATAGAGGGCCTCATGTAAGATAGTTATGTACTAATGAGTTCCTCCTTTAATAAACGCCATTATTACTATTACTATTATACTCTTTTTTTATTTATTTATTATTATTATTATTATTATTATTATTTATTTTTTTTTTATTTTTTTTTTATTATTATTATTATTATTATTATTATTATTATTATTATTATTATTATTATTGTTATTATTATTATTACAGCTATATTTTCTGTGTGTATATTAATAATTTGAAAGAATTTTATTTGGCAAACACTTTACTGACTATGTCGTGTTGTTCACTTCATGGAAATGTAAAGTTAATTATGGCTACACGTACTTATGTATAGCATGTAAACATGTGGAGTTCTAAACACAAATCAAATGTAGATTATATGGTCGTTTCCTTAGTTAGTGTGAACATCGGACGTTTAGACGTAAGTTAAAGTCTGTCACTCAGGAGCTTTGTTTATTTTATTTAATGGAAAAGCCAACATCCGTTCCCAACATGAATGTCAAATGGCCCATACGTATACTTATACCATAAACAAAATAGTGCGTTCTAGTTATGTTGACTTAACTAAGGTGACCGATTACTCCGCCTGTCTCTTTATGATTAGTGGCGGCTCATAACGAGATCTAATAAATTTGAATACAAAAAAATGTTGTTGAAACATAGACAGCAATTGGTATTTAAACCATCTCATTGTTCATTATTGTTTAACATGAATGAACCACTAGGAATGCTGTAGTAGGAGGATGGTAATCCATTTTGAAACAATGTTCAGATCATAATAAATTGGCCATCTATCATATTTTATTTATCATTTACAGTTATATTATATTGACAGATTATATCAATCACCATTGAGGTTTGTTTTCAATAAAAATATAAATTTGATCTAATTAAATGAAGTGTATAGGTGACATATTACAATACATCTACACCATGGTTGTAATAGCAAGCCACATAGCTGTTTTCAAACATGTGCTCGTGTACATATCATTAAGTTATGAAGATTAACTACAAACAGGCAGAAACAGAAGGTTGTTAGACCATTCATCTCTACACTTAATTTGTAGCTCTAGATAATGGGTTACTTACTGAATAAAAATATCATATTGTTCAATGTTCCAAAGTTTTCTTAAGCGTCCTATGTATCCTGACAAATTTAAAGTCGTTGTTGAGATTTAATAGTTACGCCCTAACCCCCAATCAAACGCTCGCTGAATCACAATTTGAATTTCAACATTCATGACTTTGATTATTTCAATAGAAAAGACATTTATTTGAGTTTTGAAATGACCACACATACGTGACGGTGAGTCCAGTGACCTAGTTAATACGTCCGCGGTCATAGTTTCTAAATACATAAAACATACAAGACACTGTGATATAACACACAGCACAACACCTAGTTGATTGTGATTTATTTCCAAAAATCAATTATTATCTCATAAACAAACATTATCTCATAAACGTGATTTTAATGTGTGTATATATAGTGACATTGTGGTCGAATACATCATTTTTATGACACTTGAAGAGTTAGAAATTTAATGTGTCCTTTCAAAACAGGTGCCTGTCCACGTACGTAAGCTCCAATTAACTTGTCACCGTTGAAAAATAAGATTTATAGATCTATAGAAGTCTTTTTGTGATATAACAAACAATTAAAACGAGATTTCCCTGTGACGTCAAAAGAGCCGCAATTATATATGTGGTTTGGTCAGAGTGATATGTTGTTTCCTTGGGTGTCAAGAAAATTAAACAAATGTATACTCTGGTTTACTGTGGTAATCTTGTTATGGTAAAGTGTCATATACAATATATACTCAGGAAGTAACCACATAACAGGTATATATTATAGTGGTATAGAGGTTTGATTTGTATATAAGTGTAACCCACGATCGAGCCCCGCGCCCCCCCCCCTCCTCAAACTAGTCGAGCATATATAAGGTCTCAAATAGCGGCAGAATGCACCATGTCCTTCTTTTCCAAATTGTCTCTGCAGTTCAAAAATATCGTTTCGAATACCGTCACAATGCACCAATCACCGTCCTTATTTTCACATTTCTAGGGTCTCTCTTGATGACATGTCGTTATAAATAGTTTCAGAATGTACACGTTTACAAGCGTTCTTGTTGTCATATTATATGTATTTCTCTGCAGTTCCAAATACCGTCAGACGTACTGCATGCGTTAGATACATCGTTTTCATTTATTTCGCTGCAGTTCCAAATCGTTTTAAATACCATCGTGCTGGAATGCATGCTTTAGAGACATTGTTTTCAATGTCTTTTTTTCTGCAGTTCTAGCTATTTTGTTTCAAATGTCGTCAGAATGCATTCTTTTAAATAGGGACATTGTTTTCAAAAAATTCTCTGCAGTTCAAATCGTTTCAAATTAATACCATCAGAATGAATGCTTTGGAGAAAATGTAATCATTTTTTTCTCTGCAGTTCAACTCGTTTCAAATACCTTGCACAATGCATGCTTTAGAGACATTGCTTTTATTTTTTTCTCTGCAGTTCCAAATCGTTTAATAGTGACAGAATGCATGCTTTAGACACATTACTTTCATTTTTTCTCTGCAGTTCCGAATCGTAATACCATCAGAACGCATGCTTAAGAGAGACAATTTTCAATTGTATTCTCTGCATGCAGTTCCAAATCGGTTCAAATGCTGTCGTGCAGCTACAATGCAGGCTTTATAGATACCTTGTTTTCATATTGTTTTCTCTCTGAAACTACAAATCGTTTCAAATAGTGTCAGAATGCATGCTTTATAGACATTGCTTTCCAAATTATCTCTGCAGTTCCAAATAAGCACTTCAAATAGCATCAGAAATCAGAATGTACCAAATATATTACTGTCCTTGCTCGCCCCCTCCCTACCCAACACCAACTCCAAGAACCGCCCCTGTAGCCTACCCATTTATTTATTAGCCTTTATTTATAGAGGAAGCTTATTTAGCATATTTACAACGCTAATCTACCATAAGGTCCTCATCAACAATAAAACTGAACAAGATACAGAACAACCCCATCAAGAGTCTTTAGACCGACCCTTTAATTTGTTATGGGTAAAACTAAAACAAATATAAGTGTTTCTGTCATTATGCACTGTTGAGTGTCAGGGGGGTTAAAACTCTTCGAGGCAAACTGATGGTGATTTCGTTTTTGTTGCTGCTGACAAAAGAGTTGCACCACGGACCTATACACCATATATGGTCCGTGGTTGCACTAGCAATAACTGCAACATGTCATAGTTATTTACATGGCCATCTCCATCGCAGTCATTGTCCTCGCTTGGTCATGGGACTCGCTCTGACTGAGTGCTGACGGTAACGGTTAGTATGTAGATTCGTTTTAACACGAGTTACCTACCTTGTGCGCTCATTTCAAATACCTTGAAATCACTTATTAGGCTTATTTCGAGGTCCTATTCTTAAACAGAAACCTTGGCTGTGAACGAAAGGTTCGTATTGATTGTAAATCTTATACAGATGTGTAAACTGTACAGCTCTAAAGCAATTTATGGACAAGATGATTTTGTGGCAGTGTTTTGTGCCCGTGTAACCTATTTTCGCGATCTATTGAAACATTGTGAATGTTTGTCAGTAAATGCCCACTATCTGTTTTATCTAAAGAATATGGTCAGCAAGAAATGTCTGCATGTTGATTGCTATGATCTAGTTCGACATGTCCACTTCTTATTTACTCGTATTGCCTTAAGTGCATATTTTAGTGCACTTTAGTCAAAACAGCAAAGTAGTTCATAATATTTTTTAAATTAATTTGAACGAACTTAGAATACCCATTGCTTCAATAACTAAAACAGTCAACCACAACCTGTCTGTTGTATTCTATAGTATCAGTATGCTTATATACCTAAAGTAAGATTTCTTATAAATCTAGGGCCGTTTCAAAAACATAGCTTACGTACAATATTACCGTAACTCATCACTTAAGTTAGCGTAACTAAGATTCACCGTTTCATGAACGTTCTCTTAAACTAATACATTGCAAATATTTCATGTAAATCTACAAGAGCTCTACCCCTCGCTTAACTACTTACAACATCGTTAATGTCATTGCTACCGCCTTCTGCGACTGTTAAACTACTAGAAATGATAAACAAATGTGTTCAAAGGGTATGTGTTAAATACTGTAAAAACAGTGAAATGTCACATATATACATGTTTTGACTATTGGTAATTATTAACCCGATACGCTTTCTTGTTTTGGCAGCCATGTTGTATATGTAAACTACTTTGTCGTGTTGTTATAGCAGACGCACAGAGTGTCACGCATAATATACTTCAACCCTATGGTCCTTCCTGTTCTCTCCCCTGCACTAATCTTAATTGTAACTTAGTTACGAGGACATTCATGAAACGGTCTTAACATTTATCGGAAATCACCCATTTAAGATACTACAATGGTGTAACTATAGGATCTTTATGAAACGGGCCCCTGGATGTTTGGTACATTAAATGCTAGATAATACAGTTGTGCACAGCCAGTAAGTAGAAATCCAGTGCTTCTGCTGAAGACCAGTATGGTAGATATACACTACTATATCCTATATTAAATTATTATGTACTTGTTAAAAATGGTATCACAGTACTCCAGAACCTATTTTATAAGTGCTAGATCTGACAGTTTTTTTCAACATATTTGTTTTATTTTATAACATTGCATGGGAAACAGAATGGTGAGGGCTCCAAGAACTGGGGGAGGGGCCGGGGCCTCTCAAAATCAACTTTGGGCCCCTCTAATTTTACAACCTTGCAGCCTGTCGGGCCTGTCCAAAATAAGATTTGTGTCTGTTTAGATAAGAGAGATACACACAGTCTCTAACTTAGTAACTATCTGATAGTGATAGCAACTGCATATTATACAATATGATGAGTCCATGCTTCTCGCTATACCTGAGTGAAGTGGGGAGTAAAATTGATAAACCAGTCTAGCGGGTCACTATAAACACAGATGGTAGCTCTAACCGTGAAAACAAGTGGGTGGGGGATTAACAGTTAGCAAATTTGGAAACTATGCTATGTTGTACAAACAGTTACTTTAATTAGTTTATCAACATCGGGGTAAATTACTGTAATACGGTTTGCAAAGAGTCTTGATTGCCAGCATTGAGATATGTCTTCTTCTGTTTTGTATTGAAAAGGATCAGCATCTTGATAAAAGATCAGCCTGAGGTTTGACTGAATTATATAAAAGCTAGTCTTCTGAACAGTTTGTGTTACAGAACAGTCATTTGACTATACCTAGAAAACAAGGTATTAGCTGTTATAATATTAAAGCTCCCATGCAACACCTTAAAGGACTTTAACACAACCATTTATTTTAAGTTTGTGAGATTTGAGACATTGAGTTCCTACTATTTCAAATAATGGATTTACTTATAAAGACATAACCAGCTGTTTCAAAGATATATAGATACAAAATAATTGTGTAACTACATGTATGTAATACCTAGCAACAATATGTTTGAATACCAACTTGAACTTGTCTTTCTCTTGCCATACTTGCATTGGATACCACCTCAAGTGCTGATTTTCAAATGATGGCGTACACCAAAATATAAAGAGGTATACAACTCTTGACTCATTAGCTTCTCAAAACCTAATGCTAAATGTTTATTGAATTACATAAAATGACAATTATTGGTGTAAGTGCCTGGTAATTAGAGATCCCCATGGATAATGATCAAATTGTCCTTGAAACCATCCTCCTACACCACAGTACAGATCTCCAGCAATGTTACGGTAACTTACCTGGATCACTGACCGCTAAGTGTTTGACTTACTTTATTTGCTGCATCAAAATTAACTATTTAACTCAATTAAATGAGTTTGCTAATTTAGACAAACAATATTAACCTTTACTTTATTACCGATTATAGATTTTTATGATTTGTCAACATTTCCTGTGCAAAATTATCAGTGTTTTAGGTATGTATTTGTTTTAATTAATTTTTAGAAAGCCTAGTAGCAACAGCAAAAGTTTTAGCGAAACCAAATTAATCTGTTAAAAAACTGCCCTTAACTGATTTTTTTCCTAATGTTATTCAGGTCATAAAACTATTAAACATCCAAGGGTCAATTTAGTTGTCCTGTTTAAAGTTAGTTAATAGTCTACATTATTAAATTGATTACGTGCAATATATCAGTGACCTTAAGACCTGCATGGTTTTTACTTCTGTGCCTGAATGCTCAAGTAAAGGTTAGATCAAGAAATAATCTTCAATAATTGATACATAGTCACTATTGTCTATAACTCCTAATTGTCCTCAGTAAGATTTGAGGGACTGAGGATTTTGCGGTATTTGTTATCTATCAACAATCTAACAACGCTTCGTGTTTGGTTCTCTTTTTTTATGGGCAAAAAGTACTTAGTTTATGAAATACATATATATGCATCTATGAAAATAAGAATGAATATATGTTTGTATTTTGTATGGATTTTATTTAAACAAAATATGCACTAGCTTGATTTGTTTGTTATTCATTGTATGTCAATAATAACTTTTAGACTGCATTAGGTCATGAGAACAATTTATGGTTGGAGCCGTGCTGGGTGCTTTCCTGCTACCTGGCCTGACATATAAGATAGGAATTCAGGGGTAAAGATGTGACTCTTAGTGAGGCTGGCCCTTTCAAATGGGGAGGGGGGACACTATGATAAACAAGCACCTTCTTTTTATATAGAGAAATAACCTAATAGTTTCTGTGGAAAGACAACTTGTGAAATATGGTTTAGGTTCATTGTCTCCTGCTGTTATTCAATGATTTTGAATACATGTATATCGCCCTGAACTGTTTTTCACTAATGTCAATGGTCATAGTATAGGCCTACCTATAGTTGGTTTAATTGAATAAGGCTTTACAATTAGTTAGCTTTCCAGTTTGTTTGAATTATCAGTAAAAATCTTAATATTTAGTACATGTACAGTCACAGTGGACTAAGTGTTGTTTGTAGAACTTGCTGAAATCAGTCACATTTATGTTGTTTAAAGTCCTGATGATGTAGAAAGTTAGTTAATGTTGTTTAAAATCCTGATGATGTAGAAAGTTAGTTAATGTTGTTTAAAGTCCTGATGATGTAGAAAGTTAGTTAATCATTAATAATGTTGTTTAAAGTCCTGATGATGTAAAAAGTTAGTTAATGTTGTTTAAAGTCCTGATGATGTAGAAAGTTAGTTAATGGTGTTGGTTGGAGAACAAAGTAAAGAATATGCTATAATGAGTTTATATATCTTTTCATCTTTGGTAGTTGACAGGAGCCCATGTTTTAGTGAGGTAATATAGAACACTGGCAGGTATCCCACACCATGTAACTTAACCACAAGAAGAGGAACTTGATTCACCAATCTCACCTAACATGGACACTTAGTTGAACAGTTTTATACCTAACATGGACACTTAGTTGAACAGTTTTATAGTTTGACTGTTCTAATTCACATGTGTAGTAAGACTAGGGATGTTATACTACTCACTCTGGTTTCAGTGTACCACCATGGTTGAGCTTTGTGTTTAACCCCTCTCTATTTCAAAACTTTGTACACTACTTTATTAACCACATAAGCTTACAACTGCAGTCTGTAAAAAAGCAGAGGGAACTCTAAATATCGCTTGTTAAAAGTTATTGCCCTTTGCTGGACATAGAAAAAGATCTTAAATACATTGTCAGGTTCAGATTGTGTTCCATCTTAAATCATTATACATGTACAATGTAATTCTGAAGAGAAAAGAAAGTTTATCAAGTATTAAAACATGCCTGTTTTTCTACCATCCAGCAGTTTCGACCATGCTCTCTCAACAACACCTTTTGTTTTTCAAGTTTCATGAATGCTTATTAAATCGAGAATTTATGTATTGAAGGTATTCGCTTTGACAATTACAATTTAAATAGGTTTTGTTAAAACATCTTGATTTGCATTTTTTTTTAAATTATTGCAAAAGAAAAAGGCAGATCTGTTGTTTCTTCTCTTGTATTTTGTGAGTTATGTCTGTGAAAACTGATTTACAAGTAAGTTAACTAAAACACACCCAAACTTTACCACACAACCAGGAAACCACTAGGAATGATTCAGCAATCTCCTAGTCACAGACACGAAACAATCACATATATCATGTATAACAGTAAACTGTAACAAGGTGTTAACTATTAAGTTTAGCCCAAAAACAGATAAACAGTATTATATATCATATTATATATGTAAATTATTGCTATCCTTTTTTATAAAGGTTCAGAATAATTGCTCTTTTTCTGAGTAAATAAATCAAACTCTAAACATGTTGATGTCCAACGCTTTCACTTGATTTGATTACTTGATATGTTCTATGGAAGAGCAAGTCAACAAAGTGTTAACCTCATTCTCAACAGCACCTTACACCTAGTTTCATAACATACAAAGAAATGTTGGATTTGTTTTATGAAGAATTTGTTTAGATAAAGATGGCTACCTGGTTAGTTATTTACACCTGTCCGAATATATGAAGTAAATACCATAATCTCTGTTGATTTATGCGAAAATGAGATTTTGGTTTATTATATTGAGAAATTGAAAGAAGTAACACCAAGTTTAAAATTCCACAATATACCTGTATAAAGTTATGTTTTAGAACCTATTACAACAACCATTCTTCACATTTAGATGAAAGTAATTATTACACTGTGAGCAAAATGTTAATGGAAATGCTGTGACAAAGCCTTGAAAAATAAAGAAATGGACAATGAAATGGACAATGAAATCTGTGTTGGCGATCAGGAACATATCATTGGTTGACCAAGCTTTATAAAAGTATGTCACACACTCATGTTTGACTGCATTGTGTAAGCACGTCTGGGTTATGTATTGACAATATCCATCTGTTTGTCAATCCATCAACATTTGTATAAATTACTCACAAACTACTACCAATCAAATAGAACTAATGACTTAATTGTTAACTTAGAACTAGAAAACCGAATTTGAATTGTAAATGTGTATATGACCTTGCATTAGAAGAATGTGACCTCTTTGACAATGTCAACAAGATGGATTAACTACCCCCCGTAGAGTTCAACAAAGTGATACACGGAACAAAACTGCCCGAAAATCACTTTGTCTCTTAATGACTTAGCACACTTCAGTTTTATGCCCTGAGTTTAATTAGTCAGTTCGCCTTTGATCTTGATACTTATTGTCCATTGCTAATTATGTTGGCTAATTAATACACTAACTGCATGTCACAAGGTTAAAATCACTGCTTAGTGCTACCATGAACATAGTATCACTGTATAACTATCAACCCCCTAGACTCCGTTATGACTTAACTTGCTTGAAGACTTATAAATTAGAATCACACGAAGGAAAAAGGTTCAAAATAGAAGCCAAAATCTCAAATAACTCTTTGATGATTTAAAAGTTCATTTACATTTTTAGAGAGGCTGCTGTTTTGTAGTTGTTGTTTTTTCTTCTTATAAAAGTAAAAAGGTGTTAAGGTTGAATTAGGGATCAGTAAAGTTTTTTTCCTGATTTAAATTCATGCCTTAGTTTAAATTTATAAGCTCAAATATGTACAAATTACTATTTCTTGCATACTTCGGATCTTTGTATATCACTGGACTTATTCAGACTTAGTTAAACCTTGTGTGTGTGTGCTGCTGGCAGCTGAGGGAGATGGTTTGTATGTGTGTGGGTCAGGATGATAAGTAAATGTCTTTTGTACTATTAAGTTCTTGCCAAAGGAAGTTTGATTTTCCCTGTTCAAACATGTGCATTGATTTTCCCTGTTCAAACATGTGCATTGATTTTCCCTGTTCAAACATGTGCATTGA
>ENA-OREC01000284-OREC01000284.1-marine-metagenome-genome-assembly--contig:-NODE-284-length-17546-cov-12.773370_pt1 | contig 17546 bp, 10 predicted proteins | sample MGYA00248626_ERZ508543 | MGnify/ENA primary metagenome ERZ508543 (study PRJEB26211, sample SAMN05518279) | marine metagenome | isolation source: Puget Sound, Washington, USA | host: Bankia setacea...
TTGCTCAATCGATTACTCAAACGTTTAATTTTGCTCAATCGATTACTCAAACGTTTAATATTGCTTAATCGATTATTCAAACGTTTAATATTGCTCAATCGATTACTCAAACGTTAAATATTGCTCAATCGATAAGTCAAACGTTTAATATTGCTCAATCGATTACTCAAACGTTTAATATTGCCCAATCGATCACTCAAACGTTTAATATTGCCCAATCGATTATTCAAACGTTTAATATTGACCAATCGATAACTCAAACGTTTAATATTGCTCAATCGATTACTCAAACGTTTAATATTGCTCAATCGATTATTCAAACGTTTAATATTGACCAATCGAAACTAAGTATTCGGTTCGCATTTTCTGTGGGTAACTATTATATCATCCTGTACACAACAAATCCGTCGATTAGTATGATCTCTATGCAAAACTCACAAAGGTAAAGACATACTCAGGCTTACAAGCGATGGAACATTCTTGTTGATAGAACAAATGTTTTAAAGATATGTTCCCGTAGAATAAAGTACAAAATGATAAACCAGAAACAAACCATACAGTGTGTACAATGTACTTCATTGTTGTCAGGGATGAGAAGTTTGGCATTTTATGTTCTACTTTTTTATTACTCAAGGTCCCAGAGCTTATTAAACATGCCTGTTATATATACGTTTATTACAAACGGTTATTCAAACACTAACCATTCTTAATGTTGAGTGGAGATCGTTATCCATTGTAGCAGCAAGGTTTCTCCGAATTTGATCAACTGCGAGTCTTTTTTCAGGAAATTTATAACCACACCTATTCAATGCTTTTATTTTACGTTATAAAACAATGGTAATACAATGTACATGAACGCTAAGATGATTAGTATGGTGCTGCACGTGTTTTCCATGTTTAGGTGATCTGTTCCACGTGCGCAACTGGTTTCCATCGTCCTTGCACGAGTATACTCAGCTCCTCAGAAGCCGCCTCCAAGCAACGAGAAGAGGCTAAAGGCGTGATGGTAAAGTTGAAGCATCAAAGCCACTGGGGAGAGCGGATTGTGAACGATCGGAAACACGCAGTGCAGACGATAGAGGACGCTGCAACGAACGTAAAGAAGCAAATAGCGAGCATGCGAGAACAGATAGATGAAGTTTTGAAAGGTATTATATTAGTTTGATAATGTTGAACACGTGTGTACAATACATGTTATTCTAAACCATCTATGTGAGTGGTTCCATGAATGGGTTAGTGGGCACCAACCAAGTAGAGTAAGCACAGTTCAACAAACCAGACAGTAGCAGACTCACAAACTGATTGAGACACATCGTGAATAAAACTGAAATTCAAACATGTATGTTCTAGTCGTGAATTTAATTTGTCTCGTACATATATTTATCATTTAAAACATATTCGCAACTAAAGCACAAGCCCGTTGGAATATATAGCTGAATATCTTGGGATCAAGTTTGCTGTATACAAAGTGTGTACCATAGCTTTTATCATCGAAGTGTTACATATCGCAATCGTGTGTAGATAAAATGATTGTACTAAAAGTGTGTAATACTTACAGCCAAAGGAGAGCACGCCTTAGCTCAACTTGACGAACTAAAGAATGGAGAGAAGCTTGCATTCCAGCGAGAATTGGAACGCTCTCAGGATGTTGTCAACACTACCAATAATGCCAATTCCGTTCTACAGATCGCAATGCACCACGGGACAGATGCAGACGTTCTGATTACGTTCAACAAAGCCAAGCGGGAGAGTGCGTTCTGTGAGAAAAGTTTAAAGGAGATTTCCAAACGCCTGAATGACGTAGTTTTAGTTTTCTCACCTGACAAAGATCTACAAGTGTTTCTAGCGTCCCTGAAAGAGCTTGGAAAGTTTTCATTGACGCACCAAGCCGTCCAGATCCCGCCGCCATATACAGTTCGAGCAGACACAATTTTGATACCAGACGCACACGTTGAAACTTCAGCTGACGACACGGATGAGTTTGACACACCCAGGAAGAACCGTAAGAACGCGAATCAGGCTGACCCGGACATGAAACTCTTCCTCCCGTCGCCCCCAGTCAGTCCTGTACACGCGAATCCACGGCACGATATTCCACAGGGCAAGTTGGAAGGGTGCTTCAAGATTCGAACCGCGCAAGACCGAGATAACTGCTGCATCACCGGCCTCACATGCCTTAGCGACGGCCGAATTGTCCTTACTGACCAGATGCATAGGAAGGTGAAGCTGTATGACAGAGAGTTCCGGTGGATTTGTGAACGCGTCATTTCGGCCCGACCCTTTGACGTCGCCGCCATTTCAAGCACCGAGATCGCGGTTACGCTACCGAGAGAAAAACGGTTCCTCCTGATGCAGGTACGCAATTGAAAAAATGTCAATTCATTTAATTCTAAACTGCATGCATCATATTGATAAATGACACATGAAGCGTAGTCAATGAGTTCGTATTTTCTGAGCCGTAACATGTGCTCTTCAGCCAGTATTTAATTCCTTCATTCGTTTATCACATAGTCTATCTCCCATCCTTGTAACTATTCATTTATGATATCATTGGTTTTGCTTTATTGAGTGTCCTATTTGGTTATATTACTAATTGATAGTGACATGACTAATACGTTGATTTACTATACACGTGTCCACGATTCTACAGGGTGTTCGTGTTAATAAAATTTACTACAAACTTATGATTGGCCTACGATTCCGTTGTTGTTTGTATTTAGGTACGTCAGTCTGAGATCACGATCCTTGCCGCGGTTCAGGTTGGTTCTAAATGTTGGGGTATTACCTACTCTAACTACATGATTGCCGTCTGCTGTTATGATTCCCCGCCTTGTGTCAAACTCATGTCACGTGATGGCCGGGAGTTAAAGGTAAATGTTTTATTTTTTCTGATCATTTCTTTTGCAAATGTTCACTGAGCCGTTCATTACAAATTGTAGAAACAAACATTTCAAAGAATCCCCGTTAATGTTGATCATTCGAATACATGTACAAAACTCAGAGGCAGCAAATTCAAAATATTTTAAAATATGTATGAAAGTTAACTTAATTTATAATACATGTACAATCATTATTTTGTTATTGAAAGGTCATCGCCAAGGACAAAGTCGGTCACAACCTCTTCTTCTTCCCCGAATACATTGTCCTTGACCGCACAGCTGGGTGTTTCTACGTCACTGACCGTTACAAGAAAACTGTTATCGCCTTGACAACGCAGGGTGAGAAACTTTGGGAGGTACGCTATGGTGGTCTCAAATTACCCAAAGGTATAGCGTTGCATGGAAACCGGTTGTTTGTGGCGGGAAACAAATCTCACAATATCCTGATGCTGACGACAGACGGCGAGATCATAGGGAGCGTTATTGTAGACGACGTTTCGAACCCAAACAAGATCACCCTAGCTCCAGGCGCAGACAGGATGTTCGTGTCCCAGTACAGTGTGACCTTGATAGATGGGGAACGAAACTTAGTTAAAGTATTTACGTTGCCATGGTGATAGTGTTGGTTGATGTATACTGTTAACAGTTCAAGGTCACATAATAAAGATTAACTCGTCAAGGTCACATACAAGTTCTTCGTTAATGCAAAGTATATTTATTGTGTAGAAGAACTCCTTAATAGGACTACGGACCTATAAACCATGAATTGGCAACTCCCGATATCGGTAAAACGATAACGAATAATATTTTACCCAGCATCATTAGCGCGTACGCAGTACGTATGGAAGATACAGTCATTTTGCTTTTCTGTCTGAAGATCGTGAAACTAACAGCTTTGACTTTGAACAAGGTGAATCAGTTGTGGTCATTTTCACAGGGCTCGATTCAGGGTCAATGAAAACTAAACGTTGTGATTCCTTAAATGTAACAAGAATGTGATAAACAAATGAAATAGAACCGATTGGCGTTTTGCTTTACAAAGAAATGTGTAAATGAAACGAATTTTGTGTGATTTGGAATCTTGTTTTATTTTGTATCTCCTAGAAAGCACTGTGTGTATGTTTCAATAAAGATTAAAAAGTTGTCTTATTACAGTTTGTTTTGTTCTTCTGTCTATAGTTTGAATTTGTTGGTTCTACGTGGTCTCCCTCGGCCCGCCACAACGGTCAGTGGCATCCGACTTTGAATGATTTCCATCCCAGATTTTATCCATAACTTTGTTTTGTTCTATCTTATTTTTTGAGAAAGAGCCAGTATTTCTGTTTCAATGTTCAGTGCTAAATAAAGGAACTACTGTTACCATTTTTATAACGTCTTTGGTATGACACGGTACTTGACTGTGGATTGAATCCGGGACCTCCCACGCTCGATGCCAGCACCGTATCACTAGGCTATCGAGGAGGCGGTGATGATTGGGGATCGAACCCGGGACCTCTCACGCTCGATGCCAGCACCGTACCACTAGGCTATCGAGGAGGCGGTGATGATTGGGGATTGAACCCGGGACCTCCCACACTCGATGCCAGCACTCTACCACTAGGCTATCGAGGAGGCGGTTATGACAGGTTGTCTTTTATTAAGTGTCTGACTCATTGAGAATACATTCTTGTAATACACTCAAAAGACCAGAGATTGGAAGACTTCATGGACACGTGCAAGATGATTAGATCAGATTATTTGCCCCTAGTCATTTCGACATGAGCATTTTTGTTTCTTTCATTCTTTCTTCCAGACCATATTCTATGCAACCAACTTTAAAGGTTGTGATTCTTATTTTGAGTTAGATTTCAATATGTCAAATTTGCTACAAATGACACAACTACCTTGCATTAAATAATTACTAAGATAGCTCTTGAAAACCATAATAACAATAACTAACAATTTAACAGACATGTTTTTCGATGACAGTGTCTTATCTTGGCCTACATAAAATGTGATTTCGTGTTTCTAAATTTGAGTATGTAGTTTGGAACATCGTTTTGATGTTAATACCTCGCTTTAACTCTTCTGTAACATAATAGACTTTCATTTCACTGTCAAGCAATAAATTCAATTTAACACATGTGAACATTTAAAATATACATAGCCATTACAAAGTCAATATATCAAATGATAAGGCTTTATGAGAAAATTTTAATCTAAAATACATAGCTAGAAGAGCGTGTTGCTTGACAAGATATGAAAATTATTGTAGGCAAATTTAATATTTACAAAAAAAGAGATAATTTTTACCTCAAAATTAGAGTCACTTTCTCCAAATTCACTGTCTACTTGGAAACAAACACTCAAGTGAGGCATTTACATTTATTTCAGTATCACAGACAAGAGTACAAATCAATGACATAAATAAACATGAAAAGTTACAATGAAGATAAGAACAAGTAATCGAATCCATTCTCCATCATATAAATACGTGTTTACATTATTTCTATCTACACAAAGAGATTAAGTTATTTATAAGTACATATAATGTAAAACTCCCCAATATGACTATATCATTATTAAAGGCCTATTCTTCTAAAGTATATTTACTGGATGATAAATTGCTATTGATTGCCTATCACCAGTCCAAAGAACCATCTTGTACCAGCGAAAAATCTAAAAATCTAGGTTCTTTCAACGTACAAAGCAAATTTGTAATGTAAACAACATAAATATGGTAACGCTAATTTCAGGTTCTAGTTTTGTTAAGAAGGATTTCATTGTAAAATACTCTTTTTTCGAATTTGAAGAATGCTATTATGATTTTTTTTCAGTCTTCATCCGTTGTATATTCATCACTGTCTATTGGCGAAACTTCTTCATAATCATCATCGTCATCTTCATAATCGTCTTTGTAATCAATTTCCTCTGACACTGAACCTACTTTCTGTTTCTCCACATCCTTAACCTGTTCACTAGTATCAAGATCTGCCATGTCTAGTTCCGCTGCATCAAATATCGCTCCTCTGTCTAGTTCAAAACTACCTTCATCCTCATCCTTCTCCTCTCCGTCTTCATCAATTGTTTGATCCTGTTTATCGAATTCTACAACATTTTGTTCAAAACTTACACCCTTTTTCTGAGACCGTTCTTTAGACTTGTCCATACTTGGCTGCAAATAGGATTTTTCGCTAGTTCTTAAAATAGACACAGCTTCCTGTTGGCTATCACCGTACCCTTCCGTCAGAGTGTTTCTGCTCACAGGCTCAAATTCATCATCACTATAGTCGTCTGCTGCACTCTGACTCACTTCCTGTACAACATCTACTTCCTGTGCAGGGGATTCTGGGACAGTAAATTCTGCTTTACACACCTGATGAACAATGTCCTCTCCAATGTTATCCAGCTCACTTTGTATCTCTTTCACACATTCACTTAAGATGCTGTCAGACACTCTGTGAACAGAAATAAAATTAATGATTACAAAGCACTAAACGCCATTCTGCTTAGTCATCATACATTTGGCAAGTCTTGTAAAACACAACTTCAAAGCTCAACTGTTATCCAATTTATTGACTTGGTACAGTGACTAACAACCATATCCACAAATGAAAATGTTCTGTTTGTCCATATGTTATGTCTATGATACTATCTTGAGGTAGTAAGAAAAGGTCAACTATTGATGGTGCTGTTAAAATTATGCATATTCCTAAAAATGTGCTTGTCATTTTTCCTGAATAAGAAGAACACAAACACATTTTACTGATTTTGAATGTGTACTGATATGTTTTCATGTCAATAGGTGAATGCAAGAGTTTCTACTTCTTGATACTATATCAGCTATTAGAACTCTTTCGTTTTCACCATTTGAATGTGTTACTTAGTATGGCTTAGGAACATTGACAAGACACTCATGAAATCATTACACAGACTGTTGAATTTTGAATGTGGATTAGATTGTCGTGTTATTACAATACAATAAACAACTCATGCCCATTGTATACACGTGTAACACCTATATTGTAATGCATTGGTCCATGTAATTTATTCAAGAGTGTCTAATAGTTAATAGTCTCATGCAACACAGGTTTAATAAAGAGGACAACAAACACCAGCCACCATAACTTACTCTTCCACAAGTTTCCAGGGATCGAACCTTCCACTGGGTTGATGTGAGGTCCTCTTCAAATGGCGCTCATATTTCTCCAGGTTGCTGTGGATTTCCTTCACAACTGAGTCGGACATCTTCAACTTTGTCCTCATCTTGAACCTGATTGGTTGAAAGAAAAACATGTATAAAGCTATTGTGAATAAAGACTGCACAAGCTTAAATATATGTTCAATGCTAAAACATCCTACACATTTGATCACTTTATTTGCTTGTTTTCAATGTTATATTATCATGACAATTATATCTATAGTTCACAAGTATGACCTGAGACACAGAAGAGTAGCCATACAAAATGAGTCATGCTATGTGTTAAAGCAAGATAAAACTTTGTGTGATCAAAAATAAGCTTACTCTTGTCATTTCAATAAGCTTTTATCAAACTTTTGCTACAGTTTGCCTAGTGCTTGCTTACTAACAATTCTTTAACTTATTCCATAAAAGTTTATATGAATTGACAACTTATGTAAGTTCCTTGATGAATTTTCTATCTTTGCTTAAACAGCACAACTTAAGGTATAACATACATATAAATAACTTGAACTTTCTGTTGTTACAGGTATAGAGTCTACCACCTTAAATAGTTCAATCACTGCGAATGTCAAACTAATCCAAAACTACTTTACTGGACCAGGGTATGACTTCCAATATTGGTAAAGGATGTAAATTCTCATGTGACATTGAGTCCACTGATTTAAATGGTAGTCTGGGCCCGGCTTAACCATCATACCTCTGCAGTGGAAGGGGAACCGGTCGTCCAAATGGTACTTCATCATCTGCCTCAAGGGGGGTAACTCTGTGTTGATATTGTGCAGGAGGAGCTGACTTTGTGAAAATGATGGGAGCGTCTGCATCCTTGTCATAAGCCCTGAAATAAATCAGACGCAATGTTCTGTTAATACAGGGTCAAATATTATGTGGTGTTCCTTTAATAAAAACAAGTTAAGGTAACGTTATTAAGCAGTGACCAGAGTCTTTATTGAACACACACAGACACATTATCTTTATAATTGTAAACAAAGGGTCTTTCAAATACAGTATCTACACACTATGAAGTTAATAGTTAACATTAAATAATTGTACTTCGTTTTCAATATTATGAAATTATTCCAAATCCCAGCCCAAGTCAACATAGTTTAAATAAGGAACCATTATACTAGAGCCACAGTCAACGGTCACTAAAAACAATCTCATAAAAAGGTCTAATCAATGGGTATAAAGTATAAAGTTTAGAGGTTTTTTTTGATAATGAGGAAAAGATGAAACTTTGACAGACAGACGGACAGATGGAATGTATCAATACATGACACCACCATAAAATAGAACCTACCTGCTATGCTGTATTTTGTGAGACTGTGATGGGCCATGTCTTGTGATTTCCATAGCAACAGGACCCACAGGTCGTTCTATTGTTCTTGACTTTTTGGAAGTGTATTTTTCTGATTGTTCCTCAAATTTCAGAGTCCCATATCTTCTTCTAATGTCATTTGTTTCCAGCTGGAGATAAGAATTAAAATCATACATAGAAAATTTAATAAACTCTTAATTTCCAAAATAAATGGAAACTCACTAAAAGTGAACCCTACAAAATCAAAACTCCCTTTACATTTAAATACATGTATATGTAGTAAAAATGAACCCATTACCTTTTCTACTCGGAAAATTTGTGATCTCAAAGGTATTTCATTTAGAGATTATTTGAAAAATGCAAGTAGAAACTAGAGTAATTAAATACATGCCTGATTGTCAGACCATCAATACTCAAATGTGCCGTTGAATTTGCATGCTTCCTGAAGTTTTATACTGGAAATGAGGTTCAATAAAAGAGATTGTTTTATTTATATATTTAAAGGATCAGTAATAGCACGCCCTCCTGTATAAAATCTAACTAACCAGGAAAGGATGAAATAATCATACCTCCATCTGTTCCAATCGTTGGTACATATTTTCTAACGTTGGGTTTCGTTGCATTCTTGCTGCATCTCTTGTAACAGCGTCCTCATCTTCCAAGGACTGTAACTCTTTCGCTGTTTCTAACATGAGATCGTTCAGTATCATGTCTGTCATCATCTCTTTATTCATTGGCTGCTGTATAAAAGCAAACATTGATAAATTATGTATGGATATACACAACCAGGATCACTAATTGTCTCTGTGGCACTATTCTGGATTTCCAGGGTCGTCAAAACAACAAATCTAAATGTTGACGAATATTTGTTGAAAGTAATGAACAAGAAGAAGAAGCAGGATCAGCAGCTGGGTATCATACTATAAAGGTAGGCAATGCATCAAAGCAAAACAATCTACATTTGTATTTACATCAAGTCTAATAGTTATAATCAGAATATCTGGTTTTTTAATACCAGACTGATATAAATTAACATTGAAGGCACTGACAATGGCATAAACTTTCTACGAAATGAACACGCTTACAATGCAATGATTTCCATGAACAGCATGGTGGGGCAGTGGTTAGCCTGTCAGATTTGTGATCGTTTGATTGTCTGCCAGACGTAAGTTTGAACCCAATCATAGCCCCCATTGTTTCCTTGAGCAAGAAACTTAACTTTTTTTTCTCAGTGCTGGTTGGCCTCAGTAACTGATGAGTACATGATTTAATAAACAGAAGTGCTTCTTTCACATTCAAACTTAATTCTAAAACATTTTCTCTTATTCAACAGAGAAGGAAACAAGCCAGGTTTTAGTCTACTATAAAATAGGGTTGTTACATATACCTTCCATGTAAATGCTAGCGCACTCGTAATTTAATTAACACACACCCAAACTCGTACCTATACTTTATTCTACAATAAAACACAGGAACAGAATTATTTCTTAAATAGTAAAATCAACATTACTAACCTGTCCTGAGGCATTTTGAGACAACAGTGAGCGCATGTTTACTTCAGCCAGCTCTTGATCTCTGTCTTGGATCATCCTGGCATCCTACGAATCAACAACAACAATTTAACATACTGTAAAATTACTAGTTTTCATTTTCGTAGATTTTAAGCAACAAATTCAATATCATCTAATATTTGTTGAAAGTAATGTACATGTGAAACTTTTATTGAACTCCAGGGTGAAGTGTCCTAGGACTGTTATCTTACCTAGGTATGCTAACTGACCAATTGTAGAGTTGTTTACATTACTATAGGTACAATTCGTAAACATACGATTGTTGATAAAAACAACCACTAAAAATCGGTAATGGTCGTTTGAGAAACCACCAAATTTAATGCCAACAAATATAAATGATTCGAAAGTTTCACAATTCTTGAACAATAAATTAAACCTTGTTGGAATGTTGGAATTTAGTGATGAAAAGGGGGGGGGGGTTACAACTGACAGGTAGGTTAGGTTGTGTTCTTTATCTTGTTTGTATCAACTCAACAAAACACGTACCTGAGCATTGTGGTGAAGTCTGTCTAGTTTGGAAGTCATCTGATGCGCAGCATATCTAGATCTAGAGTAAAGAAACTTGTATTAAAAGACAACTGATGTATGATCCTATATATGTCATCAAATTTCAACCAGCAACAAAATAACCATGTTTCTTTTTGTATTTCAGTTTATGCACATTTTACAACAAATCCTATTGTCTTATGTATATATATATATATATATAGCTATATAGTTATACATAGTATTGTACAAATTATCCCTTTCAGTTACTGACCTTGAAGTTGGAGATCTAGGTGGACTCAATGACCTCTGTCTGTGTGACCTTGACCTTGGACTAGTTGACCTGTGTCTGTGACCTTGACCATCAACCCCCTCTGGGAATAACTCTCTGAAAACCAATGTGTGGGTGGTTTGATCAAAAAGACAATAAAGAATGTTGGTAAAAATATATAAATCTGGTTAAGGACAAGATATTTATGATGATCAACAATTTTGCTTGAAATCTCCTCTTTCATTAAATCCACTTTATTTGTGTACTTTTGCCTCCATTATTTACTAATATCTAGACATATTTATATGTCAGTAAGCAGTAATGGGTTTATCTTTTTTAGATTCAAGCCTTTTGTCTCTACATGCACATTACATAGTAAAACAAAAACACACATATTTTGTTTCGTTGGCCTAAACAGTTGGCTATACTTCTAGTGCTGAATACAAAAAGGTTATATCTGTTATTCTATTCAATAGCACTTAGAAGTTTTTGCTTTTAGCTGTTAACTTACTGCATTAGTTCGGCATCCATCGTCATGTCCTGTACCAGGCAGCCTCTGTGTCGTGATTTAGGACTGAATGACCTACTTCTATCATGTGACCTTGATCTATATTTCTCCCGTGACCTACTTCTGTCCTTTGACCTTGGCCTGGCAGGAGATCTGTGGGAATGCATACCTCCTGGTACCCATGGCTCTCTGTGAAAAAGGAGGTGCATTTGAACTATGTCATTTCAACTCAATACTTAACTTTACAAACAAGGAATAACACTGTGACCTTGTTATCTCACACATGGATACCGATAACCGTCAGTCTAATTGTAGATGTCAAACAAAGTAGGTGACATGTGAGTTTCTAATTGAGTATAGTCATGACAACTGTGCTTACATATTGCGCATGTTAAAATATTTCAACACAATTAATAAATTCTAAAAGTGCAAGAGCAATAACTTGAACAGAGGGCAATAGTTAAAAAAATCATAACAAATGCAATATTCATATCAAACAAAACGCAGACATTGTGGTCATATACAAAACGATACTTAGATGTTGATTGCTTTTGAACTGTGGTTTCTAGAGAGATTACAAGATGAAATACTGCAATTCGATAATCCATAAGATCATATTAAAAAACGAGAAAAACTAAAATAAATGATTTCACAGTTTACATTATACATACCTGTCAGAGTCTGTGTTTGAAGGGTTGACAGCTTTCTGATAGGAGGAGAGTGTTGGGTCGGCGAAATGAGTGTCTGGTACAGCAAGTGGAACAGATCTCTGCGCCCTTTCTCGCTTATACTGGAGAACAGAGGAAAAGTCATGTGACCTGATATACTAGTAAATGCAAATGCACAAGTAGATCTACTTCAGAACTCACTATATGTTTGGTTTCCACAATTCCAGGGTTGTACAAACAAACAGTTTCACTATGTAATCTTTTGAAATTTATCTTTAATTTTATTTATATCTATAAGTGTTGTGTTTTTTTAGTTTTAAAATAGATGTATGTGTTCTTTATGTATTTATTAAATGTTGAACCCAGAACATTCACAACCTTCAGATATTTTCAGAAAGAAACATTTTCGGGTGTTTATAATACAAATCTGCAGATTATAGAATGCATAGTTTGTACAGTCAGCATGTGCCGTATTATTGGAGTTGTAGATTACAATCATTTCAAACTCAGCTCTCTGCCATCAGTAGGTTTACTTATAGTTTCTAACTTCTAGCTGACTATTTCTTATGTTGCCCTTACTTGTAGACCTTTTGGTAGTATTAGACTGGCGTTAGCAGCTTCTGTTACAGCGCTGTCGTCTGCTGATATATCCCAGGCAACAGTTGGCTGTCTGCGCGATGGCCGTTCTTCTCGTAACAAGGACTGTAATCCTGCCTGAAGCACCTGCTGTCTCTCTGGAGTTACCTTCCCTGAAACGGTCAGATTCACATCATGACATGCGAAATCTAAACAATCTTAAAAATGTGAAAATAGTCTCAGAAGGTAAGAAGAAATATCCTTAGAAGATCTAAAAAATAAACCTTGAACATACATTTAACACTGAAAGTTAAGATGGAATTACTGATATGTTCATCAAAATACAGCAAATAGGCAATAAACTTACTTAATTTCTGCTGTTTTTGGATTGGCCTTGCTCCTTTTACAGTCTTTTTTAGCAATCCTAAAATAAATACATGAATAATAATTACCAGAAAAATCCTTCAAACTAATTTCACATGTTTTTTAAAAGGTCAACTATTCCTTAGTATTGTTACTGTATGAAACAATGCAACCTTTATTGACATTTTGGTTAGAGCCCTTTATTGATTGGCTGAGAGGATTAAGGTGGAAAGATAACTGCTAAAATGTAAATAGAAGTTTAGAGTGAACCTTTAAAATTGAAGCTAAGAAAAAAATGTGATTTTTTCTTCAAAATGCATAAAAAATACTTCTCTTATATAGTCATGTACTTTTTTCTATAAAAGACAGAAATGACGCCATTTTTATTCATCTTTACAAACTGTTTGAAAAAAGTTCCAAAACTCTTGTTTACCTTTCGGTCTATTTTCTTTGCCACTTCTCTTTTGGACTACAAAGGTTTGTTTAGGTTTGAAGTTCTCTGATGGTACAGTTTGTCTACTGACTGGAGATTTATGGCGTCTTTCCTCAACTCTTTGGACCTCCATTTCCCCACACCATGCACTGTTTAACTCCTGGAATAAAAGAGTTGATGATCTGTTACAAGTTCAAACAACGCTTGGATGATTCCTTTTCTACAGTGATCAGGAATACAAAATTCAACAAATACTGCTGATAAGGAGCAAGATGAAAACTGTAAAATTAAAAAAAATCAAGGGCATGCAATTTACCTTAATTTTTTCTATAAAAAACCTATTTTGAGGACATATGAATTCATGGATTTCACCATCAACCAGTGCATCAAGTATTTGAATTTATTTGTTATTTAACACCTTAAATTACTAAAGGGAAAAAAACACGAAATTAACTACCCCAAGAAATTTAATGATTTTACAGTATTGCATTTTTCTAACAACATCTACCTACCTCTACTCTATCCAGCATCTTGACCAGGTCCTCGTGTACATTGGTCGTGTCGCGCTCAGCCTGGATCTGTGTGCTGAGTAACGCGAGTTGTCGTATAAGCTGAGCTAGTTCATGGTAACTGTTAGGCAGCCCCTGACGTAGGTCCTGCTGAGGGAGCTGCTGGTTCACAAAGCCCTGTATGGCCCTTACTGCTCCTCGATGGGCCGCAGCCAGCCGTAACATCACCTGACTCTGAAATCATGCAAAGTACAGTTTTATGTATTATGGAGGTGTATGCATTTTTCCATGTTATATTGGCTGCAAATCTTTTTTCAATGGCAATAACAAAACACTACCTTGATAAAAAAAAAATCCTGATTCAGTAATGCATAATTTTGTTAGTTGTTTATGCTTCAAAGTCTGTTCAATTGTTTTTTCTACTTTTTGTGTTTTGGGATGATGAAGGGAGAAAACCTGATTAAAAACAGTGGTTATACATATGATCTTCCTTAAGTAGTTTTCTTACATGTTGAAGTCTTATCTATTTGAGTGTGTTCCTGTTCCTTTTCTAAGATATAAACTTAAAAGACAAAAGGTGAAAAGAACAGCCACGAAAACACTACCTTTTTGGTATGTTTGACCTTCCCTCTGCGTGTGATCTCGTCTTGTAAGGCTCGAACCTGCATCCTGAGGTTATAGATCTGTCTGGTGTTGCGTGTGGCCTGCTCTTCGCGTCGTAGAGCCTGTCTCGCTGGATCCTCTTCATCTCCTAGGTACCCAGCCTTCTTTCGTGTCTTTGGCAGCGCAATAGTCTCCATTTGTTCTGTGAAGTAGATTGACTCTGATAAACTAAATCATTCCTAAATGCAAACTTGAAAACAACTATAATTTAAGCAATTAGCAGACACAGAATTATTTAATCACGGTTTGATGTTTTATGAGATGAAAGCACATATAAACACACTCCAAATCATAAATTTACAACTTGAAATATAGAAGTCTGCCAGAGAAAGAGCTACCTTTAAAACCAGCCCAAATCAAACCTCACTGTGTACATGGTATTAAAAAACACACAATGTTTAGTTCTACCCATAGAGCGCATGCAATCATGTCTGGGTAATGTGCCATTGTAAACATGTGCTTCCTTGGTTCTGCTAATAAAACCACCCTTGGCACTAACAAAGAAGTGGTCTTAACAGTTAAACCCATATATATGTACAATCAAATAAGATGTTTCAGACCAGTGGTTATATAGCTGAATTTGACTTTGTTACTGAGTAGAACAATATACTACCATGCATAGCTTTCTGTTCAATGACTTGTATCTGCTGCAGGTATCCTTCCATCTCTCTCTGTAGACGCATGATTTCCTGATCTGGATCGTTTGAAGGAATGCCTCTAGGTATAGGGTATCTGTCTGTATCCCTGGTAGGTGGGGAGTTTGTTGTAGCTGAAAAAGTGAGAGAGCAAATTGAACCAGTTTTATTTTCTCTTGAAAAGGTCTTGGAACCTTATTTATAACATTGTTAACCTTGTGTTCATTGCATATGAGCATTGTGCATATCTTTAAATAACACATGTTTAATATAGCCAGAAATCCTAAATGCAAGAAATACTTTGTGAACTTGCTATCTACAGGTGTGTGCATACTGTTGACATTTAAAAGAACGTTTATTATGTTAAGAAAATTGAAATTTGCTGATTTTAACCAAAATAATTCTTTTTTATTTTTTAATAACAGACTGGTCTTGATTTAGAGGTCTTAAAAGAGAAACTTTACTGCATAGAAATTCAATAATCTGTTACCTGGCATATTCAGTTTAGCCTGTCGAGTTTTTGGTGGTGTCTGGGTTCGAGCATTCACACCCGTCCCTGAATTCCATCCTTGCTCTCGCACCTTGAAGGGATCCCTTGCAGCCCTTTTTTGTTCTAGTCTCTCGGTCCGCTCTATGGCTTCTTTGGTATACACTAACTTGGTTCCTCCTTAACAAAAAAGCACATGTGTTAACTGAGGATATGGTTTGAAAATGTGAAACAAAGTAGTGTACTGTACTAGTCTGCAGCTAATATACAATTTGTTTTTGAATTATGTATGCACTCTTTCCTAATGTCACGTGTTTATTGACTTTCTGTCAGTGCTGTTAAGACTGAAAATAGATGTGGATAATAGAAGACAGAAAATCTTCTGATTCAGAGACCAGTTTCCAGTAGAATCGATATTTTTCTTGGGGAATGTATGTAGTTGAGAAGTACAGAAACATGAGCAACCTTTAGATATCTTTGATCTTCGTGCTTTTGGTGATGGACTGCGATTTCTGATAGGCTGTCCTTCTCTTTGTTTCTTCAAGTCTCTTTGTGCTAGTCTGACTGCAAGTGCCATACGATCTTCCCCAAAAGAGGACTGAACAGACCCTGGTCTTTCCATAGGAAGGCTTACATTGGCGGACGGTTGAGGGCCACTAGTAAATCCTCCAGCTCTCTCAACAATGATGGGGTTGGGCTTGTGGTACCTGTAATGTAGATAACAAAGCTAGTCTTATTTTGTAGACATATTAGATGGTATATGCTTCATTGAGAGCTCTTTTAGTATATCTCATAAAACAGCATCACAAAAACTCAACTCTTTGCCAACTACATTTTATGTGTGTGATAGACAATCAAGTCTGTTTGATAAGCTTATAAAAAAACAGATTAACAGTCTGTTTTAAAGGCAAAGAGAGCTGATTTCGTGTTTGGTTCATTGTGCTAATACCATTCAAACATGTTGCTTTTTTTATAGAGTTCGACTTTTGTCGGTTCTGCGTGGACATTCGTTTTTTCATCCCCGCAACAACGGCAAATGACCTCCGACTTCGAAGGATTTCTATACCAGATCTTGTCCATTACATTATTTTCTTATCTTAATTCTTGATAAAGAGGCAGTATTTTCCCTTTTCAATCATGTTGAGTGCTAAACAAGGGTACTACTGGTACCATTTCTATAACGTCTTTGGTATGACGCGGTCCTTGACTGGGGATTGAACCCGGGACCTCCCGCACTCAAAGCCAGCACTCTACCACTAGGCTATCGAGGATGCGGTAAACATGTTGCTAATTACAAATACAATGGCAGCCAGTTATCTTAATTCTTATAAATTAGTGTGCCTGTATTGTTTCTTTAAAACTAGAATAATTCTTTAAACCAACAAACTAATGTTTCACTTACCTTACTGCTACATTTGAAGCAGCTAATGTGTTTCCAAGGTTAAATTTTAGCTGGTTTTGAATCACAAAACCTCCTTCTGCCATCTGCAATAAAAGTTGTGTTTCACGTTATCACAAATTCAATAGGCTAGGAGTAAGAAACAGTCATTAGCCTAACTCAAGGTCACTATTCATTTTTGCTGCTAAACACATTAAACGCTTCGGGTAACAACAATTTTTTGCATCAAGATGCCATACTAAAATGGGGAGGGTTTTAAAAATTCAACGCTTAACTTTAAATTATAACTGCTTGTTTTCTGTGAAGTCATTTGGACTAATAGTGCGAACAGGACCTTTACTTACCATTTAAGCATTAATGGTACAAACTATGTAGAGGAAAAAATAATGAACAGGTCACCCATAGTCATACTGTATTGACTGATGCATTTATTACACTGACTGAGTTTAAACAGATTGCTTTGTCAAGTTAATAGACCAGTGTTGAGCGGTTAAGTTTTCGTGGATTGTTTAACTTTTTGATGTTACTCAATATAATCCGAATTCAGACTAAATTAATCAATGACTGTCACACACTGATGTAATTGCAATATAAATATAT
>ENA-OREC01000285-OREC01000285.1-marine-metagenome-genome-assembly--contig:-NODE-285-length-17542-cov-13.534956_pt1 | contig 17542 bp, 13 predicted proteins | sample MGYA00248626_ERZ508543 | MGnify/ENA primary metagenome ERZ508543 (study PRJEB26211, sample SAMN05518279) | marine metagenome | isolation source: Puget Sound, Washington, USA | host: Bankia setacea...
ATAATAATAATAATAATAATAATAATAATAATAATAATAATAATAATAATAATAATAATAATAATAATGATAATGATGATGATAATGATAATGATAATGATAACGATAACGATAACAATAACGATAACGATAACGATAACGATAACTATAACGATAACAATAACAATAACAATAACAATAACAATAATAATAATAATAATAATAATGATAATAATAATATTAAATTTTAAGTCACAACTACCGATATATTAAAAAAGAAAAATAGCCTCTAAAAAGCAAGATCTAGAACATAAGTATGTTTTAAAAGAATCTTGTAAAACCGTCAGACGTTGGAAGTGATTTATTCTGCTTGTCAAGGGAGGGTCACTGCGTAGGAGATTGGTAGTCACCAAGTCGAACTGGTTGGTGTTCTCTGGGTACTCCGGTTTCCTCACACACGAAGACGATACGAACGCGAAAATCGGTGCCATTAACGAGCATGATTTAAATGGGTCGTAATAACTTGTTTTATAATAGTTGTATACAGTGTTTAAAAAAGATTAAAAATACGTTGTAGATTATTTTCATTACAAAGTAACCAATTGCGATTAATTTGATGATATGTAGAGAGTAGGGTATTTAGTGTAACACTCGCAGTCATATACAATGTATCTGAAATACGTCTCTCTCACATCACTTCTCACAGCCATTTCTGGTAGCGATTGTTGGGCCTTTAAGTACTATGAACAATGACCTTATTGGGAACACTATCATTGAAAACGTTATAAAATGTGATTTATTTCTTTACTTGTTGCCAAGAATTAGAGTAGTTTTCGCTTTGCAAATCCGACAACAACAAAAAACTGTTTGTATGCTTCAACGTTTGTATGTGTTATGATATTCTAGTTAATTGTCCTCCAGTCATGGAAGACACACTTGTAGAACTAAACTGAGTTACTAGAGCATTATGAATTGTAAATTGTACTGTTCGCTGTGAAACTACATGTTTGTTTATTTAACTTAAATGGATGCCCGATTGTTTGGATTTTATATGTAATTCAATAGGAACTATTATGGCGTGTGGCATCCGAATGTGCAACACTATTCAGGCTATTGACCTCCCGACATCACAAATCAACGTACACAAAAAAGGTGAAAATCAGACAATATGTCGATGATGACAACTCCCTACCTGGTCTCTTTGAAGTTCTTGGGCAGTATGAAGCAGCATCAGGTGCACACAAAACACACTTAAAACAAATGGGTTATTTATTGGTCCATTGAAAGGTAAATCAGTTCATTACAAAATAGCAAATCAAACGAACCGATTCGTATGTTAACACATTAGAGGTGCATCCTGGGTACACCGTAAATCTTGATGAGATATGGCGAAACAGAATAAATCTTACGTACAGGTATGAAACTCACGTGATCTAACGGTACACAGTAAAGTCCTGCTTATAAATAAAGACCTCAAACTAGAACAGTATATAAGCTATTCTAAAACGATCCCGATGTTGTCTCCTATACACAAAGAAGGAAACTAACTGTGGTTTATTCATTATTAATATATGACTGCACTACTTTTACCTCACGTGAACACGTTCTTAACGAAAGTACTGTCAGAACCGAAGGTATCCAAATCACTCTATATTTTATAATGAGTTCTATATCTCTTGTTAGACATTGTTGTTTTTATTAAACATGGTTTGCATAAATAGTATAGTCAACGTGAAACAGAAACAAACATAACATGAATGCGATCCGATTTTAAAGTGTGAATACATTTTTGGTATTTCGGACGTTTCTGTCCGAGAACTGCTACACATTTTGACGTTGGTTCTGTAGTTTACAATTAGAAGTTGCAAGACGACCGAATTATATGAATCGAAAAAACACTAGTAAAGGTTATGCATCGCAAAATCGTCTTTGTAAAAGTTGAATCGAGCGTCATTGAAATATCTAAAAGCGTTCATTGATCTAGACGCTGTTACGCAATTAGTTTTAAAAGCCTCTGAAATGAACTTTTATTGGGATCCCCAGGAACAGTCCACCCAACGACATCCTGTTAACATACGCATTACAAAAAAACTAGTGCATCTCATTTAAGAGGTACAAACGTGATAGAATCTAAATAAAACATCTGTACCCGTGTTTTAACGCGGTAATAAGCCACGCATGAGTGCTCGTTCTGGTGCGCGTAATTAAATCATATGCACCCGAACTCGTACCCATTGTTTATTACCGCGTTAAACCACGGGTACATATGTTTTATTTCTTAAGCATTGCCTAACTATCCAAGTTAAAACGAATGGTCAACCTACTTGTTGATATTCTTGTTTGATCGGGGTAAAATTACACTACACACTAAATGCGTTGTCCATGATTGCTCCAGATGCTTACTTCATATAGTACATGTCCTATGCTTGGTATTGATTCATACCAAGAGATGCTCGCCGTGAGACGCACATTCAAATATACTGTTTAACAAAATTCAAAGATAGTTTAAGTCATTTACCACTGGCTGTGTTTTAACCATATAAAATATCAATGATGGTACATGTATAACAATAATTAATTCAAATGATTTAATGTTATTACGAGTACTGAACAAATGGATTTCTGAGTTGTTAACAATGATTAAAACTAACATATACGACACTTTTAAAACAGAAACATGGAAATAGTGATGTATATGACGTTCTTGCATTTTCAGATTTAAATCTTTATACAAAAAATGAATTCCATTCAACAAATAACATCAACATCAAAGGGCATATTATGATCGGTTTGAGCGAAAGTTGAAATGAACTATTTAAAATCCAACAATCGCAATGATAGTATTTACAAAATGTATATTGTCTCCTTATTAAACTATTGTAATGGTATATTTATTTTATTGTGGTGTCTATCATACATCTACTATAGTTACCCTACTGGGTATGTTACATGTAATTGTCCATTAACAAGTGAAGATCAACAACAAACAACCATTGGCTATACGTAAAACGTTCTTTTTTTATTAATTCTTTAAACAAAATAATAATTCAATAGTTGAGAGAGATGTAGATCCTGTGACAAGTCGTTAATATGGATCAATATGAAACTGCAAAAGCACACCACTAATGCTATGTTAAGTAATCTTCAAATAACTACAGTAATGGTTTCAATTCAATTCTTCGTTTCTTTAAGCCAGGACATTCTTCTATAACTTACACACTCACACCGACACACACACACGCACGCGCGCACGCACGCACGCACGCACACGCATACATACACACATACAATATATATATATATATATTATTTTTTTTAATTCATTGTGCAACGTATTCACTATATATAACGTATTCACTATATATAACGTATTCACTTTATACAACGTATTCACTATATATAACGTATTCACTTTATATAACGTATTCACTATATACAACGTATTCACTATATATAACGTATTCACTATATATAACGTATTCACTATATATAACGTATTCACTATATATAACGTATTCACTATACATAACGTATTCACTATATATAACGTATTCACTATATATAACGTATTCACTATATATAACGATTCACACGCACGCATAGTTCTAACAACATATGGAATCTCTTTCACACATAAATGTACTCGTATGTCTAACAACGTCTGCTATCTTATCTGGAAACAAACATGCACTAAAACCCACCGCTGTTGGTTTTCAATAACTCAATACGTCTGGACTTGCGCTTCTCACTGGTGATCTTGGATCTATCTTTCTCTAGGTTGGCAGTTACAATAGCTATGCCAACCCCTGCTGCACATATCACTGCTATAGACACCCAGGCTATGGCTTCAATACCGGTGTACTGAAACAATCAAGATGTTTTCATAGATGCACTTGCAATAATGATGCTAAGAATACTAACAACTACAACAACTACTACTACTACTATATATTAATAATAATAGTAATAACACTTTTATTAGCGAAAGTGCTTATGGTGGACGAGTCAGAGTATAGATTAACGGTACAATTGAGTAAGTAACACAGTGGACGAGTAAAAGTATAAACTACCAGTGAAATGGAGTAGGTAATTAACTTCATGTGTAGATAAATGACACTAGAGTTGTTGCAGTTCATCAGAGACAATAATATACACTTACAAGGGCTTCAGTACCAAATCATACACGTCATAGAAAATACTTGAAGGATTGTACTACAACCACGACGACTTCAGCAACAAAAACGCCACCATAAATATTAGATCATCAATAGTAAAAGTAGTTACACAAGACGGATATCTACATTACTTGATACCATTATACGACTTTCTTGAACTTATATCTTTAAAATTACTAATTTTTGAAAACGACATTGTTTGAATAAAGACTTATGATAAAAGAAAATACTGGACTAATGCTGCTCATATTCACATACTAATTTCTACCCTAACATTGGACCTACTTTCCTTGTGACCAATCGTTCTCTGGTTACACAAGTTTCACTGATTCCTCTAACAGTAGGGGAGTTTTTTTTCCGTTCAAATAGTGCAAACAAAAATCGTTTTCTTGATTTAAAATAATAAAATTTATGGTCGATTGTAAGCGTTATCAGAAGGGTACAGTGATAAGAAACAGGAAGTACATGTAGACTATTTGGTCTGATTACGAGATATAGCCACATGTAGAGCACACTTTTGAACAAAGATATATGATATTGATAAATGAACATTTACATGCATGATATAGCAAACGAGTACTATAACTGCTTAGTCTGAAGGCATTTATATAGAAACAAAGCGTTATTTGATGACTAAGAAGACGATGAAGAAGAATGAGGAGAAGAAGAAGGAGAAAAAGGAGCAGAAGAAGATACTAGGGAAAAGGAAAACGTGATGAATGAATAAGAAGAAGTAGGGGGAGAAAAAGTTGAAGAAAAAGAAAAAGAAGAGGAGGAAGAAAAAAAGGAGGAAAAATAATAATAAGAAGAAGAAGAAGAAGAAAAAGGAAGAAGAAGATGAAGAAGAAGAAAAAGAGAAGAAAACGAGAAAAGGAAGAAAACAGAAGAATGAGGAAAAGGAAGGAGAACAGGAAGAAGAATAACAACAAATTAGAAGAAGACGAGAAAAGAAAGAAAACAAAAGAAGAAGTAGAAGAAAAGAAGAAAAAAGAAGAATATATAAGAAGAGAAGGAAGAAAATATAGACGAAGACGAGACAATTAAGAAAACATGAGGAGGAGGATGAGAAGGAGAAGGAGAGGAAGATAAATAGGGGAGGAAGAAATTAAGAACACAAAACACAGTTTAGTACAACATTTACAGCTATTTTAAAACGTACCCCACCCATACATGTGTTTATATATTACCGGTTTCCTACGTGTTGCTTCAGTAACTGCCGGGCTTTCTGAATGTGTAGATGACGGCTCGCTCTCAGTTGTCGTACTATTTTCATCAGTCTGTGTACCTGTGCTATTCTCTGTCGTGGGGTACTCCGTAGTTGTAAAGTTTTGTAATGTTGTTGTCGTAAATGATGATGATGGTGGTGTACTTTGTTCAGACGTTGTTGTTGACGTTGCTCGTGTTGAGGTTGTCGTTGGTGATGATGTAGTTGTAGATGAAGCAGCACTATCTGACGTTGTTGTTGTTGTTGGCACTGTTGGTGTTGTCGTTGAAGCAGGTAAAGAAGTGTTATTAGACGTTGTTGTTGACAGTGTTGGTGTTGTCGTTGCTGATACTGTTGTTGTAGTTGAAGCAGGTAAAGAAGTGTTATTAGACGTTGTTGTTGACAGTGTTGGTGTTGTCGTTGTTGATGCTGATATTGATACGCTAGCTGTAGCCGGCGAAGAAGAGCCAGGTACTGTTGTTTTTGATGTAGTGGAGGATGTTGTCGACGAGGTAGCTGAATTTCCGAGCCCGGAGAAAAGTCCGACCACCAACATACACGCTACGATTCCTCTGACACAATTCATGATTGAAGGATATAAAGATATGCTTGGCTTTTAAACTAGTTCTTCTTATTACTTATACACGGATTTTCAGAGTAAGACTAATACACATGTATTCCAAATAACACAACTCACATCATTTATAATGGAACATGTATTCCACAGCAAATCCAAGTGTCCAGGTTTTCAAAAAAAGAATTTTAAATTTCCAAAATGTCTAGAGCTTGAACATGTTCATCTTGTTAACATTGAAAGAATCTTAGAACACACATATACTTCGAAAACATACAAACAACCTCACATTTACAATACAATATACGATCTTCAAACAATCAATACGTAGTGACTGTTGAAAACCTTAAACTAACCAGCAACCGATGAGATATTCAGGTAGTCGATTCATTTAAACACAATCGTAATATGAAAATGGACACGTCTCTCCCCATTTACTGATAAGAGTTGTCAATCATATTTCATAATGTGTGCAATTCGCCTACACTTTATACACGAGTATGAAGCAGTCATATCTGAAGCCTTTACCTGTTCGTTATCGGTGCTTGGTGCAGCGATCGTGGCGCAGTGGGTTGCACGTCTGACTCGTAATGTTGAGGTCGTGGGTGCGAGCCCCATCAAAGGCCTCCGTTGTTTCATTGAGCAAGAAACTTTACCCTTATTGCTAAGTACTGGTTGGTTCCAGGAACGAATTCGAGCCTGATTTCACAATCGAGCTAAAATAAATCGAGGGCCTTATGATGTCAAATAAGCCCCTTCGTTAAATATCGTTAAAACCAAAATCGCCGGGTACCAGACTATCATAACTGCCACTCGGTGCATATTTACATGCACCGCAGTGCGTCTGCTGGTTTATAAATGTACCCGATTTACTGTTTACATCGGTCAATACGATTTCTTTGTATTTGTTTTGATCTATACATTAGTACTGACGAGTATGCATGAGGAGGAGAATGAACAAGAGGAGCATGAGGAGTTTAATAAGTAGGGAAGTAGTTGAGGAGGAAGAGAGAGCAGGTACAGGGCAGCAGAATACTTTTGTGTAAGAATCTGTTTAACTTCCCTCGAATAATTCAGAACTGTATATGATTTCAATGAAACGAAAACGTCTAAAAGTGCATATCAAATAACTATGAAATTGATAAAATTATACTGATGGTATATGTAAATGCATTCTGAAATATATGAAACAAGTAAATCTTCTTACGTTAGGGACCAGTGTTATCATGTATACGACAAACAGTTTAATTCTCAGAATCACACACTTTCACTGGGTACAACCTTGATCGTAAATTGCAATATATTGTGGCCTTATGTCTTCACAACTCATTTTGACTTTTTCTCAAAGAATATATTACCGGACAAAACATATTAAATAACGCACGCATATATAGAATTGTTTCAATTGTTGTATACCGGATTGAAGTGCGATTCAAACTGACAATGTCGAAACAAAAAGAAACCTAGACGTCTTAGTCCAAAAACAACAGATTGACAATATAAATAGTGAAATATTTTCTCACTTAAGATAATTTATCAAAACCTAACCGATGTCAAATGTTGACCCCTACGACGCGACGTACGTGTTCGTGTCCCTGTACCTTAAGTCGACCATTTGATTAAACCGAGTACGTGCATTTTACTGACCACACACTATTTATTATTTAAGTTGTATAAGTATTCGTCAGGTAATAGAGCTGTTATTTCATGTGATTTTACTAACAGTCAATTAGTGTCCATCGGTATCGGGGATGGCATTCTGAAGTGTTGCCCTCGACGGAAAGTCACTCCAAACATATCTCGACAACAGTTTTAACTTTAACCAACACTCCAATGCATATCTATGTTCTAATACTCATACTAACCTATTAATGCATTGTGTGTACACATGTATCTTTAATCTCTAATGCACCGATAAAATGTCGATGAATAAATGTATTTCCGGTTTCTTCCCCGGCCTACACCGTTGTCGATGCAGCACAGTGATTTCCATTCAGCGCCACCCGTTCTCACTCTCTATAATGAACCCCACTGGGTGACCTCGCGTAAAACCCGGGGCTGTGTTACACGGGTGATTCCTTTGTTCATCAATATGAGCAAAATCTGTTTCATGTTACGGAAACGTTTATATTAAAATAGCAACATCTAAGAGATTAGTCTGCAGTGTAAGAATTTAGAGAAAAGCATGCAACCGACATAGGATGTATATTATTTTTCGTTTCTCGCGTATAACAAAAAGAGCGCGCTTGTTGAAACGAAAGCCAGAAGTCAATTAGATTGTATACGAGTCTCTGGAGCATGAGGAACAAAATGTGGGTATTAGTTTAAAAGTGTTTCAGTGTTGACGTGAGAAAGTTGGTGAATCTAATCGTTGTTTGTTTTTTACGTTAATACAAATCTAGTTTATGTGAAGAATTTGTTAACTTGACTAAGTGCTTTCATTCAAACGGAACTATACAAACATGTAAGTAAGGAATAGAACAGCGGCACAATGAGTTCGGCTGATAAACAGAACGAAGGGAGTGGGTTCAAGTTTCCCGGGAACGGTCGGTGTGTACGAGCCGGAATACCTGAGTCTGATACCGGGGAGAGTGGAGAGGAGTCTGAGCCCACCTACCGACACTACGACAACTTTGAGACGGATGTTTGCCTCACCCAGGACGAGGACGATGAAAACGACGATAACCCCGGGGTCGTACATAATGTGGGTCAGAATCTACAGGCTATTGGAAAGGTACCGCTGCCCTTGTCCGTGATCAGTAAGCTTGTTCAGAATGGGGCGAACAAAAAACGAGAGTCACCACCAGCCTCAGTGTCCAGGGACCTAGGGTTGGGAGTAGGGGCCGCGGGGCTGAGGGGTGTGAGTAGTGACTCGGACAGTTGTACGGAGAGTGAGATGACGCGGGAAAAGGGTCAGGTTACAGACGATACTACCACTACCAGCACATCGGAATCAGAGGAAACACAAATGTAAGTTACTAGCAACTCAAGTTTTCTCTGAACTGAATACAGTCGTACTAAATGTATCACAATATTCAAATGGGTTGTAGAATGTAGTCTTTAAGTCGCCTTGAGGGCTCTTTATAGTGGACGTCAAACAACATAACAGCAGAAATTATTCATCACACATTGACTTCAATATAGTTTATAGTTATGATCGTTCTTAAAATATTCAACCAAATATTCTACAACACAACAATGGTAGTTGGTTGCTTTGAAAACCCATTTAGTGCTTACGTTAAACATCAAGCACACACTCTGGCTCTTCTGTAATTAATGGTTTAATTAGATGCACCTGTACTGGCTTGCACACTCTCCTATTAATACTTTTATAATGACACAAACGTCTGAACATTATGAACAGATCTAACCCACAGACGCGTATACACTAGCTTAGAAATACAGACAGGAAGTTAATTTTGTTGGATTTTCGTATTTAAATTCCAACATTTGTATCCGCACTGCATTAGTGTTGGATTATATGACTTACTGCCTCGATGTTTGTAACACTTTTTTAAAATATTTTAATCGCTGGATTAGTTATTTTTCTAGGTCATTTATCCAAATATGAGACGGCAACAGAACATAACAAAACACTTATCATGAACTACGATACAACCCTTTCTTTTTCGTATTGTATTTGTCAATTTGCTCATGAGTACCGGATAAGTTATAGTCATTCTTAGCATTTTTGTTTTACTTTTGATCGAAACGGTATGCTCGATAATTCTAGACCTCTACACGTATTATTTGAACTCCGGTTTGTTTGTTATTTTTCTGCTGAGAGCTTGTTTTTACACTCTTTGTTGAAACTAGAGTTATTCATTCCTAACATCGGCTTCTGTATCACAACCATTCTCATGTTAGCTGACATACTTGTACACTTTCATCGGGTAGAGTACACAGCCAACACTACCGCCCGGGGCTTAACCCATGTAAAACCCATTAACCTCTGTGTATATTCACCTATTGACCCCGTCAGGAATCCCTTAAATCTACACATGAATAGCTGGCCCCTTACTCAGTTACTGTTAACGAGAGCCGAGTTACCGTATTTCTTCGGTTTAGCACACTGGGCGATAATTTGTTTTATAATAAACATCAGCTTTTGCACGAAAAAGTATTCAGCAAAGGTTATGCTCACATATATACGATAAATGAGAAACTGTTAAAGTTCCAGTTTGAACCTTGTTTTTAAGTTCCATTTTGAGATAGTAAGCCGTCTTGTGGTTAAGAACATAGTATGTTTACACCAAAATTGATCGGTACCATCGGAATTGATGTTGATAATGTTAGTAATACAACATTAGTCACAGTCATTCCATTTGCATGTATATTCGTTCATTTGTTCGTTCGTTAAATCGTTCATTCATTCCTTCATTCATTCACCTTTTTATTCAATACAATGACTTCGGTGAATAATGTTGTACGAAGTCATTAAAGTATGTACGGTAATACACCCAACCATATTGTTGACAAAGGCTTTGATTCTTTGCCTTACAGAGAGGGGCGAACAATAGAGATCACATGACCCCTTTTTATTTTCCCTTCCGGGTCTTTATGTGTACAGACGTGGTGAATGCAACCCGTACACAAACCCAAAGTCAAAACCAAAAACCCAGCATACCAATTACTGGTTGTAAACATTTAATCAAGTGCGTAGCTTGTAGCTCGAGGATGGAAGAAGGGAGTGTTGTTTCTTTCCAGTGGGTAGAAGTTATTCTTGTGGTTATAGGTTGACTTAAGTCCAGAAAGTTAATAGTTTTCTTGAAACTTCAGATAAATTGCTAATATACAGTGAATTGAACAGTTTCATATGTATGATTACGATGTTTGTCTCAAAGATTACTATGAGCCGTTTCCTGAATCCCCCAGCAATTAGTTTAACTGTACCCGTTATATATCCCAGACTTTGTTTATATAATATTAGTACATGTAAGACATTCTGCTCGTCAAACAAACCAACTGCGTATCATTGGCAACATTTCATTGTATTGTCATTTTTTTCCAGCTGGGTGCCAGTCAACAAACGTCCTTCCGCCCGTCACGTGGCCGACACGACAACGCCTCCTGTGTCCTCTAACGGAAGTGACGGAAGTCGGCCACAAAGCTACATCCACAAAGCGAGCAGTCCTGGTATGTGTATCATTTAATACTTAATTTAAAACAGTCCTTATAAAGACGAGGTTTACTACATGTTACATATGTACATTCTTGCTATTTATACATCTCACAAACAAATGAAGCCAATAAAATAATTATCCATTTCATGTTTTAATGTGTTGGAAAGCGAAAATGAAGAAAAACAAATAATACCATGTCCACAAAATATAATCTCAACAATATGTTTCAACAAACTTAGATAGACTGAAAAAAATGAGTACACATGTCATATTAACGACGACGCAAGAGTCTGTAAACTCCATTTACTATTACACGATGAATATCCGCGATTAAATCCGTTCTAGACATTTTAAACAACATCACTGCGTTCATCTAGTTATTGCTTTACTGTGCACTTAAATGTTTAAAGATGGACTTTCTCTTAAAAAAATAAACAATACATATTCATCTGCACTTCATAGCTACACGGTACTTTACGCCCTTGTGGAAGATATAGACAACTGAACTCGGTCCTGTATCCTTATAGTCATATACTGAACTCGTCAACAATACTATTTAACGGTCTAGTATTAAAATAATGTTAGTACTTGCCGAGAACTTGAAAGTAGGTAAACGAAGGCTGTGTTGTTTTTTATTCAAAACTCAACACAGATTTCTTCATTAGAAACATTTATCATAATATAGGTATGCTAATTCCTTAAAATATTTTTTATGAAATTTGTTAATTGGGAACGAAAGTGCAACTTTAACGTCACGAGTTTCGTAATAAAACGAAAGTCAACTGCCATGTGCGTATCGCTTACTGATGAGTTTTGCGTATTCTTCGAACTTTTCTTTTTTAGGCAATTCGATATCGTGTTTTCTTATTCACTAGGCCCAGCCAGTAATTCTATTGGAAGTTTGTCGTTTGTTGCTTCTCCCTCGGGCACCATCCAGACAGACAGAGCATGCCGTACCCCCGGGCATGGAGTGAGAGCCGGGTCTGCTGAGAGTGGTCGGCGGGACTCTCGGGATTCGTGGCATACTCTACAATCCAACATGCAGTCTTCGGGTGTCCAGAAGCGGGTATCGCCGTCCAAACAGGTCAGTGTCGGTATGATACGCCATGATGAGGCGACAGGTGTGATAACACTGGACATTAGGAACATGCCGAATGGTGATCCTGGTAAGTTACACATACATATACACATCTATCATTGGATCATGTTCACAAGTAAGCTAGAGTGAGGTCACACAGTTGTGTCTTTACTGCATGAAATTCAACAACACCGACGTGAGTGTACACACAACTTAAGTTCGTTTATAGGAATCGACCGTAACAGTCGTGTGCTTAAAATTCTACGTACGATTAGGAACTTTACATAAGTTGTCATTTAAAATGTACGAGATAAATACTATTATAAATATGATTATTAACTGAGCCTTTGTGAAGCCTAACGAGCGTGATAAAGGTTTATTGGTATGACAGCGAAAGTAAGACTCATTGCAATACATATACATTGCACACACTAGTATATCGCACTGCTTATATCTGCCATACGCTCATATTACTCATTGCGTATTTAACTATCGTACACGTGCAGTGAAACCAGGAGAAAAAAGTGTACAATCAACGAAACAATGTAACATGCAGATTGCTTTCCAGTTGCCTTTGAAATGATTGTCCAACCAGGAGTGATAGAATGTCGAAGGGGGAGGGTTAGTACGTGTGCACGCAAGAAAGCAACAACAGCAAATATCAAACAAACCGTGTACAGCTACAAGCAAAATTTGGAAATAAAACTAATGACCCCCCACGTACATTTTTATAGGAAGATGAATGCCAACTCTCATTAATGGCCTAACATTTCATAGCAGCCATGGTATTACACATAAGCCCTGTATCACGTGGTTTGTGTTGGTAAATTGGAGAATATGGCTAGGAAATAAAGAACCAACGTATGATAATGCAGTGCGTGTATGTATGTGTAATTATGCAAGGATTTGAGAGAAAGTTATGGAACCCATGACTAGGTCACGACGATCTGACTGCTTATATGAGGGACCTTATTCTAGATTAGTTTCACTATCAAACATAATTATGATATTAGTACACTGGAATTCTTTACAACTACAGTCATAATGGTTTTTGAAATATGTGACGTATTTGTATGTTAAACAAAGATGTGTTACTCAACATTTGTATGATGTAACTAGTGTGTATATATACAGAAAGTTAAACAGAGTAAATCATTAGTATTTATATTGGTTATGTTCGTGTATTGTTCAAGAATATATATGTTACATATATGTAGTAATGCATAGGTAGCCACAGTTACCGAAGTTCTAACGTAAGGCGACGCCTTGGAACTTCTTACCAGTACCTGTATAGTGCAATATTCTTGGCCATCCATATACACTTTATAATCTACGTTCTTTGTTCTTTTCTATTCAGTCCTGGTTGAGCAATTTAGTGAAAATTAGTTCTTAAGATACTGGAACGTATATTCTTTCAATTTCAATTATTTTAATAATTTGTTGAAACGCCTTCGGGCTGTTCAGATGCTTCTGTTCTACATGGAGACTGTACTTATTTATTATCAAAGACCTCTGGAGTACTCGTAATGTGCTAGCAATGTTGTTCCAATCATTCAAGGAAAGCGTACCGAAGGACACACAAACTCAATACAACCGGTATAGAAACCCCTCATGTACGATCACCCCTTGAGTAGCATGCATTTAGTCTAGGTAACTTTTTACAATCCCGAAACGTCAAGAAGAAGACTTCAGGGGTTCATAAATGAAGGTTATATACTGAATGTGGTAAATTTAAGTGTTAAACAATGTTAGTCTCATGCAAGGCTGCACAAGAGGTCATATATGAATAAGTATGTTTTGCAAAATTGTAGATTTAGCTTCCTTGAACCATAAAACGTTATCATATACCAACCTTCACATCCTGTGTTACTTTTAGAAGTCAGTGGTTTTGAAGATTTTGATTGAAACAGTTCTCTGGCTTTAATCACTCAGATAAACGAGCAGTAAAAACTTATCTTCCTTCCTAAAAGAACAGTTAAATCTTATCTCTCATGTGGCCCTGAGCATCTCACAGAGTTAATTCCACGATGTTAGAGCGAGATAGACAAGTTTGTTGTATATTGTTTATGAAAACTCTGCGCCTAAGTGGATGTATACGTATAAAAGATGACCCTTGATAAGACAGGTAAAGGTTGCTTAGCTACTGGCATAAGCTGCTGTCAGTCTCGGGTGTCTTCTACTATCGTTATTTATTCCGAGATCTAACCAATAAAAGTCCAACCAGGCTAACCCAAACAGTCTAGCTCACGTCATGGATTTGGACTTGTAATTAGGTCGTCTCTGATTTAGGAGGACACGTACGGTCTCGACATGTGTATACAATGCGAGTGACGTACCTGTACAAATACCTGACATTACAGAACATAAAGCTTGTCTCTTGATTCTTTTTTATATTTAACAATTTAACTCAACTTGATAAGTACAAACTAACAAGTATACAAGAAGGCATGAAGTGAGCAAGATACCGACCAGCCAGACCATGTGTTTAAACTATTCAAAATAAGGGCATTAAAGAAACGAAATAACGACAGTTTGACCTTACAGAGCTTAAAGAACATCGCAAACGGCCATAACCAATCAATCAAGAGAAACAGACGTATGTAAAATTACGCTTAGAGCAGTAATTATGGTTATATTATTAGAGAATCACTTTAACCCAAACCTAGACGATAATTGAGTAGTGTTGAACTATGTGGCTCTTATTCCGATATAATGAACAGCTTATCTGATATCGTGTCAATGATACACGCACTGCATCCAACACAACACCAGTTTTAAAATGATATTTTGTTGTATTTAATTAAGAGATTTAAATCTATTTCAAGACGTTAATGTGCACTTTCTTAAAACGGTACCCTTTGCTCTTTGTTAATAAATGTTCAATGTTTGTAAATGCGATTTACTTTTTGTTCTTTTTTGCTACATATTTACGTCAAACGCCCTGTCAGATGTTTCTCTCATTTCCACTATCCGGCTCATATACAAGACTCAACGTCCGTATACATATTCATCTACATACAGTATGATACATACACGCTCTTAGAAAGACCATTTTCCCTATTAACAGTCGGATTAGCGTTAATGTTAGTGTTCTGCTCCTTCAGGTTACCACTGTGGGTTAACCTGTTGTTAAGTGGTTTATCGTTCGTTAAGTGGCCAGGTTACCGTAGTCTGATCTAAGTCGTACTGCCCTTGCCAAGATTCTTACGTTTATTTATATGGAACATACAAGTATAGTACAAGCACTGAACGTTCGTGTTAACCAGCCCATTGAAACAACTATACTATACTATAACTATACTATTTAACCAGAAACAAGTGAAACAAGGTCTGTTTTTTCATACGTGTTCTACTTTAAAGATGATCACAATCGAAAGTATACCACTATTTGTTGGTGTTGTTTTGTCAAAATGTGTCAACACTCGCGATCTAGTATAGCTATGTTTGAAAATCCGATTGACTTGTTGGGCCTGAACACTGTGTGTTGGTGTTGACGTGATTTAACGTAACATAAATGTCAATCTATCATAAGGACCTCAATTTATTTAAGTTCTATTGTGAAATAATGCTCGAGTCCGTTCATGAAACAAACCGGTACTAAGCAATGAGGGTACACGAGGATACACGGAAACAACGTGATCCTTTGATTTCGAATCCACGACTGGCCGATCACGAGTCAGACGAGCTACCCACTGTGCCATGTCGCCCCTCTGTTTTTCTAGTCTCACGCTCATTTCCTTTGTCATTTGTACACTGAGAGGAAACTGCTTCCTGTATAACATGCCTTCCCATCTGATCTCTATAACATAGGTGGTAGCATTGATCTTCTGGTTGAATCAGCAATCACCCTGTTGGAGTATTACTAATATGTTTTCCATGTTCAAACACTATCTCTACCATGTTTTCCTTTGCCTATATCTCGGTCATTTGGGATAAGCAGATACATCTAAATTAGCAAACATAGGTCGGCTTTAGTGATGGAAAACACTTATAAACTAGTAAAACCTCCGACTGAATTGTACCTTAGATTAAACAGGGAGATAGCCGAGGCTGATGTTGAGATTTTAGTGTTTCCTGTCGGTGGATTTAGAGTTTTAACTTGTTGCAAATGCAAGGGTTGGAAAAAGGCTGGTTGTGTGTCGAATTGAAAGACATATCTGGAGCAAGATGAGAGCTCGTTAATCGGTTGTACGGTAATCGGATTGGAAATAAATGAAGCGGAATGAAGACACTGAAACGGAACTCATGCATGTCGTGATTAGAAACAAGGACACATTTAATAGTGCAAGATAAGAGCATGAACAAAGCTCTGTGCTTTAGGGTAGAAAACAACCGGAATAAATCAGTAAAGTGCATAAATGGAAAGGTCGGAGTTGTTTGAAGTACAAGTATGTGGACTTGACGGAAACATTGGAAAAAAACATCGTTATACAACAAAAAACAACAACAACAACAACAGCAACAACAACACTATGACACAAATGAGGTTAATAATTGGAAACAAATTAAGAAAGAGAAGTGAGCATCGCCTTGTTTGATGAGTTAATGAACCAGTTTGAGGATATTGTGATAACGTATATAAGATATGTCGACTGTGAACGAAGAATTCCTGGTCAAACCTGAGGATATTGAAATTGGAAAGGAGATTTTAGAAGGTTTGTTAATATGGTACAGTGAAAACAAAATACACAGTGTTGATATCATATCTAATTGAGGCGAAAATGATTGAAAAAGGTTCATATACATGTACAAGTTCAGTGTTAATAGTTGTCAATGTCTTAAATACCAATTAATTTAGATCTCACTGATTGGCACGTGTTATTCAAATTGACAATATGTCGAGTGAAATCAAAACAACGTAGTGAAAAGCTGTGGTGTTTAAAAAGAATAGTAGAACGATTGTTTATGTCCAACAGTATCAACGCGAACCCCCCGGGAACAAAGCATGAAATTCTAACATTACACTTGATTTGTATCTTGTTTTCAGGCTTGGGTCAGATGGACACTAAGGAGTATGGACAGAGTGACGATCTATCCGGTACTGCTATGGTGAAAGGTAAACACAGTTCAAGACCCAGACAAACTCCACTCTCTCAAATGAGGTAATTACTGCATAGTTTAGTATAATGTATGTAAAACCTCCCATACAGAAATGAGGTAAATACTACATAGTTTAGTATAATGTATGTAAAACCTCCCATACAGAAATGAGGTAAATACTGCATAGTTTAGTATAATGTATGTAAAACCTCGCATACAGAAATGAGGTAAATACTGCATAGTTTAGTATAATGTATGTAAAACCTCGCATACAGAAATGAGGTAAATACTGCATAGTTTAGTATAATGTATGTAAAACCTCGCATACAGAAATGAGGTAAATACTACATAGTTTAGTATAATGTATGT
>ENA-OREC01000286-OREC01000286.1-marine-metagenome-genome-assembly--contig:-NODE-286-length-17521-cov-13.966923_pt1 | contig 17521 bp, 7 predicted proteins | sample MGYA00248626_ERZ508543 | MGnify/ENA primary metagenome ERZ508543 (study PRJEB26211, sample SAMN05518279) | marine metagenome | isolation source: Puget Sound, Washington, USA | host: Bankia setacea...
TTAGAAACTACACCGTTCCCTTCATTCTTCTCTTCACTTTCGTTGGTTTTAGTCTGAAAATATATATGTACAAGAGCATAACAATCATAACTGTTAGCCGCATGAATCACAGTATTTGTCTGTTACTGTTAGAAAATTGCCTGACAAAATGTTGCTTCCATAAATATATACATGAGACAACTGTTATTTATCCAATGCAATGTTTTAATTAATTTAACACTCTTCAAAAATTACGACCATGACATCATAAATTATTAGGGTTTTGTAACTTAATAAGGAAACCAAGACAAATCATTCCCTTCAGCAGAAATGGAGCCAAAGAAATTTTGTTTTAAGTCAAATGTTTGGTTAACCTTTATGACGAATGCAATACAATCTTCTATTCCCAGGTGTTCACAGGCAGAGTCATATATAAGCTTTAGTTGCTTTAATTTACTTATGATTACCATATTTTCCTAGCAAAATAGCCTATATTACATAATAAGGCATAGCATAGAAGTGTAGCGGGGTATCTGACGATGAACAATCATTCTTTCTTTTGTATTAACAACTTTGTCATCCTATGATATGGTTGGAGTGCCATATATACCTTACTAAAAGTCGAATAGGTTCAACTGCTTTCAGCTTAACCACGGACCTTTAAACCATGGATTGGCAAATCCCCGATATCGATAAAACAATAACGAATAATATTTTACCCAGCAGCCTTAGGGCATACACAGTACGTATTGGGAGATACAGTCATTCTGTTGATCGCGGTAGTCGGTTATTAACATGAATTTCCGTATAGTGTTGCGTTATTCCCATGGATACGCAATGGTTTGTATAAAGTCCGAAAAATTAGATTCAACAGCATGAACGACGTGGGGCACGTTTTAAACGATTATTTCAACCAAACCCATCTTCAAAAACGACGATGCAAAATTATAATTACCTAGTAAAACACGTGCCTTACTAGTGGTAGTACAACTTTACATAACTCTCCAGGTAATGTGTGAATTAAAAATAGCCCAATTAAAGCGTGCTAACACCTTATCTACAAATCCGAGCATTGCCGGAGAGGGCCGAGATTGTAAGATTGCCAAATGATGAGATCTCGGATGAAATCCCGTGTTTTGCGAGCGTTCAGAGTAACTCTATAGCTTAAGAAGGGAGTTGCCAATCCATGGTTTATTAGGCCTGTGACTTAACAAAAAAAAATTCTCACCTGTGAAACCTCGTCATTGTCTTTGTCAACAACACTTTTAGTCTGCCAAAACTTTGAGATAATGGGGTGTATGTACTTGCGATAGAACCACAGTAAAAATGGAATTACGATACACGGAACACAGACCATCTTGAGTGTTAAATTGCCTTATAAACAATCTAGAACATAAGTTTGACAAATGTCAGAACATCAGAGTGATACAGACGCTTGAAAGTAGTGAATATATTTGATCTCTAATCCAAATTTCAAAGACGGCTTTATTTCAAGAGCAAACATACGTTTCAAACAATCATTTATTTGAGTATATAAACAACTAATTTGTTATATTGAAACAAATGTGTGAAACTGTTCTTTCGTAAGGAAAGGAGATATATTCACTACTATTAAGTCGTTTGGTTGACCCAGAGCACTGCCATGTACTTCCGGTTGAGATTGTCAAAGTGTTAATTGAACGAAATGGAAAAGAAAATCTAATGAATAAACTGAAAAAAATGAGCTGATGACATCATAATTTGTATAGAGTAAATATTTAAAATGAGTAGTAAAGGAATAAGAAGTTTGTTTGGCGGAGGCAACTGCGAATACACACGTCTCGGCGAAATACAAAACGTGAAAAAAGCGAATGTTTATGTATTCGGTGAAGATGATTTGGCAGAGGACGATGTTGTGGAGTTTGAGATGGCAAATTTTAGGTCGAGGAGAGATCGGCGGAACCAAAACCATAATGATGATGATGAAACACCAGAATATGTTGAACGCAAGTTGACAGAGGACGATACCCTGCAGTCAGTGGCTCTACAATATCAATGCCCGGTAATGATTCTTTTCTCTTGTTGTCATGAGAGATAACTCGAGCTTAATGAAAAGCATGTAGAAAAGGTTCATGCATTTACAGCAAAATAATCTGTATCGATACAGAGCAGTTTGCATAATAAACTGACAGAAAGACTTGACTGGTTATTCGACAATGCATTTAAATAAATAATCCATAACACATGTGATGAGTTACTGCTAATACATTCTTGTGTAATTTGTCCAAATTTCTTCCAGCTTTTGTTGCAGATCATAAAGTCAAGAATTGAAAATATAACAAACTCTTTTTCTCTTGCAGGTCTCAGAGATTAAGAGAGTGAACAATTTGATACGGGACCAAGACTTTTATGCATTAACTAGTGTTAAAATCCCTGTGAAGAAGCATTCCTTTTTGATAGACAAAATTCAGAATGATGATAAAACAATTACTGAGTCACAGAATTCACTCAGGGTTAGGACATCGAGTTTGTCCAATGGTGCAGCATGCTTAGATAGTGGAGATGACCAAAGTTTGCATTATGATTCAGAGACTGATCGTACAGATCTAAGTGATCCAGAAACTCAGCGCAGCGTCATACGTAAGATAAGTATTCGCGGTACCAAGAGTCAGTCTAAAGAAGCTCGTCAGTTTCTCAGAGAAATGGACAGAGACTTGTCAAATATTATGAAAAACTCACAAACAGACAGAAACTCACTGGATGAAGTTATTTCCGTGCTCACTCATAAATCTGTGAATCCTTTGATACAAAGTAATGTGCCAAAACAACTAGACTACTGTTCAGTTAAATGGAAGACAGCCATTGTGATTCTACTCTGTGTAGCGGTTGTAGTTCCTGTCGCTTATATTATCTATTATGTTTATGTCTCACATGACTTTAAAAGACACAACAATGGGTAGCCAACTGGCAATAGAATAAAGACTCAGAGCTGAGCAAAATATATTTTAGCATTTTAAATTATATTGTATAGAGATAGCTGTATTGTTAATTTGTTGAATTATAATGCAACTTACAGAACAATGAACCAATTGTTAATTTATTTTTATTGATTGAAAATGAAACACTTCTGTCAAGCAATCTTGAATCCTGGTCTCACAATTTTGTTGTTTTCAAAATTTGATCAACATTTATGTCCCATTCAATAATTCACCATGATTTGTTTCTTTTTAGAAGTGTTTGCATTTAGGTACATGTCATTCATTTTGTGAAGATGTTGCTCACAAAAACACACACTGAATAATGGAACTATGTACCTGGTAAGGACCAGAATTCCAGATTCCTTGTTAGCTCATTTGACGTAAACCACTGTAGATGTATTTGCACAAAATAATTACTCAGAAGCTTGTCAATGTTAAAGTTTCATCATACAGCTCATCATTTAAATCTACAGAAGACCACTCCAAAATAAAACCAGTACATGTACAAAAGGCATTTACTACTTGAACTACTCACACTGAACGTTCGACTGGTCTGGTTGCATACATGTATAAGTGTTGAGAATTAAAGGCTTATGCACTTCTTTCTCAGCTCAAGTTAGTATTATCACTCAAGGTTGCCTCAATACTACATGTACTGCAATCGGTTACATTAGTAGGCTCAAAGACAAATACCACTTTGCCAAACAAACTCATTTTTTTTTAATGTATTAACTGTAAAATTAAAAACATAATTAATATAGAAGGAAACTTTTTGACAATATTACTGTGTTGGTGGAAGGGACAAGCTCTGGACTGTCAAACTAGTTATTGTCATCATGAATATGGGTTTAGGGTGGAAAAAAAAGTGATCACACAAGCATTTCTAGATCTACAGCTAACGTTATAGAAGTAGTGATGCAGTGTTATGATATGCAGTAGGTTTAACACATGTGTTCCCATACAAACTAAATACATATATGTATGCTAATAAGTAGGGCAACAGTTGTGTAAAAGCATCCCATCCATGCAATTTTAGTTACAGTAATGTATTTCCAATTATGATCCTCTTTTGTCATTGTTATCAAGAAGTCAATGAAAGGACGGTTGTTTTTAAAGAACCAAATATTGAAAATTGGCTGAACTGTTTCAAAAAGATAGGATCATTGAAGAGTTGTTATTTCAGGTAAACCTTATAAAATGAGTTCAGAAAATGTTGTACAGTACCTTTGACAAACTTTATAATGTTTCTAGAACAAGCATACACTTTCTGTTTAACAATGAAACATCTTACTGGGAGGACGTGTTTAGTAAGACAGTTCCATTGTACATTTCAACTATACTAAAAGACCACCTGACTGATAAGACCATGTTCAAAAAGACCATATTTATCGGTATTTAATCTTTCTTTTATTTCCCCTGAACATTTCACAAGTTGTGTTAATTAAAAGAACAGCTAGACACACTCATATAGGTGATCTTTTTCGAGAGAGTTTAGTATGCATGTAAATTGTTACGAACAAAACTGACATTGAAACAGATTGATTTGGGTTTTTTATCCGGGATAGAACAAACTCACCTCATTTTGATAGTAAGGATGTCATTGCTGTAAATTTGGTCAGTATCTACATTCTACAGTGAAGTTCTGCTATTTAGACCATCCTTTAGACCAACGAAATAGTGGTTTTAATAGAATGTCTTAATAGTGAGACCCAATTACATCTAGGTTGAATGTTTTTGAGCACAAATGGATGATCTTAATCGCTGGAGCCCATTTTTATATTCATGATTACACAATTGATGTCCGAATTTCAATACACAAACTCTTATCAAACTGTTTATTGTGGAATTTCCATTGTACATTAAAATTGGTCAGTAAAAATGTTTGTAAATGTAAGTTGATACGTTAACATAGGTTAGGACAATGGATAGAACATTAACCAGTAGAGATTTTAGATAGGTTGTAAACAAAGACTGTGACTTAAAATTATATGATTGTGTATGGCTTAATTGCAATATAAGATCATCACCAACAAATATTTTTCGGAAGCCAAGTCTCATTTTGCTTTATTTTAGTTTCAATATTAGACAATTATTAAGTTGATTCATTGAAAATCACATACATTGTACAGTCGTGTTGTATGATCTTCAAACATTATTGGTATAAAACATGTAAATTATAACACTTTTGGTATGATGGTTAACATTTGATGCATGTTGATTCTGTTGTTCTCTAACGTACCTGAGGACATGGTGTAAGGGCCAGTGGATGTCTACCAGGTCTCTTTACATCAAATATCTCTTGTATTTGGTTTCTATGTTTGAAAAGCAGCTCTGTGATTAAAATGGTGTGCTATGAACTCATATATTATTATTGGTGGGAAATTATTCCTGGTTTTCATATTATATAATAAAAATTTAAGAGAAAAGATTATATTCCTAGATTTCAAAATCACATACACATTTCCATATCACTTTGAAACCTTTATTCGTTGACATTTAGATTCATTGTTCACCTGATCAATGAAATCCATGGAAATGAATGTCCAACGAATAATATTATTAACTTGGTATGTTTAGGCTAGATTATAGTATACACATCATCAGCTGGACGGATCTTTGTGAAATGTATCAATATTCAATACAATACAACCCTCCTCTAACCTGAACACATCTTCTTTGTATCAGTTTTGCATTAGTGCTTTTAGTAAAAAAGTAACTGTGTGTTTCGCTGCAATAAAACACGTAGAATGATAAATTGTAGAACTATGATGTTAAATGCATGGTATAACTGTGTTGAGTATATATTTATGTTTCATTCATGTTACCATATCTTTTTTTGTCATTTTAACTAGAAAAATAGCATTGATCATAGAAATGTCATAGGGTATTCTATGCAGTCAAGCTTTTCCTAATAAGTCAAATTAAATGTTTAATACTACTACTAAATATTTGGATTTCTTTATATATATTGAACAATAAGTATGAAAAAACTACAGATAAGTCTTATGTTGTCCAGCTATAAAGGTTAACACAAGGTAGTTGCTACAGATAGAAAACCAAAGATATCAAAATATCTAGTAACTATTTATTATATACATGGAAGATGAGAACGTTTGATTGTAGAAAGCCCTGTAACAGATACGTAAATTGGGGTAAAATTTGGATCTGATTAACCTCAGCTTATTCGTGAATACCTAGGTACAGTATGTATAGGTGGTTAGATACTAGTAGACACATGTATAGGATGGGCGATTAATCAAATCTGAATTTAATCCCAAAGTGACTTTTGAAAATATAAAAATAAGAATATCCAATTAGTGCCCCTGACACAAATGAACGCAACTTATATACTAGGATAATTATTTCATTATACTACCCCCATCCTTTTAAAGTTCAATAGTTCAAGTGTGATTAAAGCTGACAAGTGTCTTAACAAAATGACATGGTACATTCAATACCAGGTACATGCAATTATGTTTATAACAACAGTTTAACTTTTGATTTTGAAATGTTCTTGTTTTATTATTTTGCTCAGAGAGAATGTAATTATGTGTCAAAACATCTTCTATCTCGTCTGATTGCAAACCAGAACACTAACTCATACAGTCATATGGCTAGATAAAATTGCTTGTACACATTTTGGAAAATACGGTTTTGAAAACATTGCTTCATACAAGAATATCTGTCCTTTTTTACTTGTTTGGTTGCTACTGGTCAGTGATTATTATCATATATTCACATGTTTTGTTTAGTTTGTAGCATGCTTGTTATTTAATTGAAATTCAATGTTTGATATATATATATATATATATGGTTATTACATGTGCTGATTGTGTTTCATATGTTTGATATGTCTTGTCCCTGTGTTACATCTAACGGTTGTACACCTTGTTTGTAATTACATTTTTAACCAGCAACTTACAAACATACAAACTCTTATACACAGCAGTGAACACTACAGTGTAAATCTTCAATTAGACCTACTAGTTAAGCTAAGAAAGCTGCTCCATTTGATATAAGCAGATATTACATGCATAGTCTTTATAAAATGAAAATATTAAACACGTTTTGATAGATTTATAAAATGCTAGGTTTATATATTTTCGATTTATAAATGGCGATGAGTGTAAAGCTCTTTGTATCACCTTTCATTCACAATTCCCTGCACAATAATGTGTCTTTGTTTTATAGGATGACTTGTCTGTTTCACCTGTAAAATAACTGGGCACATTGTTGTTATTACACATGTTATATATCTCCAGTGTATATGGTGTGTTATCGAATGGATGTTGTGTGAAGTATGTAATACGGTTATTTCTTAGCCGAATTTTAGAAAGAAATCAGTTTAAAGTATCTTGGAAACTCGGTTTAGAAAGTGACCTCAGTTTTGAAGAGGTCTTAGCTAGTTTGGGTTTTACTTTCATAACTTAGCTGTATAGATATCAATTTAATAACATTTTCGATCCATCAGCATTTTCTTAATATCCGTACTCCCTTTTTGATCCTGCATTTCTGTAATTCCCATGTTAATTTATCTTTCACGTGCAAGGTATTAATCAACTTCAGTTTTATGAAAGGGAAATAGGTTTTTAAGGACAGGTTTAAATCTATAATTTACTAATAAATCCAGGGCAACCACATATACCTGAATTGCATTCCCAGCCATGCATAAAGATGTCATGGTGATTAAAGATGAATTAGATGATTTGTTTGAATATCTGTAAGTTACTGTAAAACAGGTTTAATATGTGAAGTAGCATTCTTGACAGCAATACATGTAGGTTTAGTTGTTCTGGTTCATGTAAAAATAATTAATTGAAATTGAGACATTCATACATGCATCTTACACAATATCTCCTGGTCCAAATAGTTTATGACATTCAATTTTGAGCCATTTATAAGTGAAAAGAACTATTTTGCATGGGCCTCAGAAATGCTAGTCTTTCTAAAAAGGGCTTTACCTCAGATTGATCTTCAGAATCAACAGTGGGGTTTAATTTATCAAGTGCTATTTTTGTGATAAAATAAATAGTGCTAGTAGATTTAATATGACTTGTACACAGTGAACTATATTGGCCCCATATCACCTATACTTTGTGGTTGTGCCATAGTGCCTTTAATTCCACTCAATGTAAAACTGGAATCACAAGACGTATGAACCCCATTTAAGTATTGGTATATGTTTTACCACTTTGTGCAGTCCCGCAGTAAACACAAAACTATTAATTTTCATAGATGTTTTATCCATTGTGTAATAATGTACATTTCATATAACCTACTTCTGACAATTAACCTTCACACGTTCAAATGTTGTTTTGGCTGAAAACTGGTTTTTCATCTGATAACAACATTTTGCTTCATTGATTGATTTAAAGTTATGTTGCACTTCTATTAAGACCACCTATATAGGGTCACAGTTTGTTACAGTGATTTGTGTTGTACTTTTAAGACCAAATTGCTGTTAAGACCATTGTAATGCTATTATTTTGTTAGTCCTGATGGTAGTCTTACAAGCAGGTCTTCACTGTAGTGCTAAAGTTTAATCCAAGTTAAAAATATGCTATAATATTCTTCAAGCTTTTGAAATTTATTAGTACCTTTAATATTTGATGGGGGTACTGGTACACTACCTTGGCAAATTCTGCAAATATATTTTGTAAGGTATAGCACATCAACATTGACCTGACACTTTTGAATAATTCACATTAACGGTTGCATTGATAAACAGATGGGTTTGATAATGGAGCCGTATACAAGAAGTTATGCCAGTTTTAGCTAGTGTGTACAAATGAAACATCTTTTTAATACAATGTATGAGATCGGGAAATATACTAGTTAAGATCAGGTTAAAATATCCACTATAGTTGTTGTAACCATTATTTTTAGATATAGAATGCATACTTATTTATTTTTGTATTGAACCAAAGAGTAGATGTTAGTTTAGTGGTTTACAAGAAGAGGGATAAAGTTGTTTTCATCCACTTTGCTGATCAATATACTGATGCCCAAAGTTTAATATACTGGTCATATCATTTTTATCCCTTGACAAAGCGCAGTCATATATCAACTCCACTGTAACTTGCAAGATATTAAAATAGGAAACTTTTCACAAGGGTACTGTTTTACTAAAGAACGTAATGTAAAATGTAAAGTTATGGACGTCACCTGTAATAGATCCGAATAACTTGGAAACCTCTGATTATGTCCAAAAAAGTAAATACAGCGTTGAATTCAATAAGAACACATTATCTGAAAAGTAACGTTAAGTTCGTTTTAGTAGGGGGATTTAGATTTTATTCAAGCCGTAAATGAGTGTGTTAGTTTAGGTTTTGTGTAAGTGCTTTAGTAAAACGTATATTGTTTTTAAGCTCGACCAATACCTTCTGAAAAACTATCACTAATGGTAATACATATATACTGTGAAATCATTTAATTTTGTTGGCACGGCAATAGGTTGTTTTCCTTTCAAATATGAATTTTCTGGACATGCAACACGGATTTCATTATGAACAATTGTACCAAGTATTTTCAATGAATATTCCTTGAGATTTAAATTTGTAGTTCAGCCAAACTAAGAACTTATTGCAACACAAACTATCATGATTTGACAGTATACATAAGTGTTCTGTTTAAGCTCTGACAATATTTTTTCTCTGAAATGTTGCACAGTACATACCATCTTTAGTTAATGAACAGAGATAAAAATCCTTACATGGCAGCTTTCAAATCAGCATTCATTGGTTCACAGAAATTGTCAAAATTATATGTCCACATATTCAGTAGACATACCCAATGTACGCAGTCTATTTAGCATGGCCTATCATAAATGAATATGTATACTTGTTAACATCCAGGACAAGGCCTGCATCTAAAATGTGCTCATTTATGCATGGCTAAATCCTATTTATTTCTTCACATGGTTTTAAAAATGATTGACATTTATTTGAAGAACATATGGAAATCTGGTCATACCAATAATGTCGTCTGCTTCAGGTGTTACAAAATGTTTTAAACCTTGGCGCCCTTTATAGGATTTTTTCATTGGCAGGATTTGTTTGCATTAGTATATGAAATAAATTCTCCCAGAGCTCCTTAAAAAAACATCTGTAATGGTACGAAACACTCTTACCTAGGCATTACCCTGACATTTGACCTTAACCCCAAGTCCAGAGGAGAATGGAGACAATTGGTATGCACCTTAAAGCCAGTTTTGTGAAGGTGTCATTAAACAAAGGTCAGGTTTGCTCCCTTCTCTGAAACTGTAATGGCTGGCAACCAATCTGTGAATGTCAGGATTATTATGTGGTGTTTGAAATGATATTTTAATGTGCAGTTGTATGCATTGTACAAATGTTCATAGACCAACTGTGTTTTACTTGTATTCTGATTTCATTAAACATGTCTGTAATTTTATTTTTATTCTAGTTTTGTTAAATTTCATCTGTGAAATATAATTTTGTTAAAATTTATTTGTGAAAAAAATTACTATGTCGTTTTATTGCATCTGCATTGTGATGAAAATAATAAACACTGAAAATTGTATATTGTTTTCTTTTAATGTACAAATAAATTACATTACAGTGTTCCATCAGTTGTATTCAGTCATCTCAACATCATTGGGACACCTGTTCTACACATACTTGGAAATCATCAGAGTAAAAACACAAAAGAATGTGAAGCTAAAACCTAAATTGTTTTGGACTGATTATCCGAAACATTGTTTTGAGCACATTTATAATCTTGTAATCACTTTAGACAACTGTCACTCAGGCACATTATTAATCTCTTGAACTCTGATCCTGAAATGTTACTGATCTCTGGAACAAAACAATCACTAATCCAAGAAACAGATCCTCAGAACACCATTAATCCCTGGAACTCTATAGTAACTTAGGGGTCAAAGATGGAAACTGATCCCTGGAACATCAATGATCCATGGAACACTGCAATTACGAATCTTAGGTGAAAACTGATTTCTTGAACTCTACAGTTAGGAATCTTTAGATGGAAACTGATCCTTGGAACATCATTAATCTCTGGAAAGTTGCAAATACTAAAATTATCTTAGAGGGAAACTCATCCATCATCAATTGTTAATTTTATCCATTCATCTCTGGAAAGCTACAGTTAGTACACCAGCATATCTGAAATACTTTTATCTTAATGACTGGAACACCGCACCCCCTGGTACATGTATCACAGAAACTTTATCTATCTCTTGAAGCTGTTATCTAGCAAGGCTGGTGTTGAGACCTTCACCTACTAGACCTCAAGGACCTTGCCGCCATGCTGGTACAGCTCTGCAAAATCAATCAAATGTTGAATTTTTACATGCATTATACACAGATTGAAAACCTGGAGATTTATATTTTTGCTTTTATTTACTAAAACAAGGCCGTGCAAATTTAAGAGAGTAAAATACAATAAATGACAAGTATTTATTTAAAAGGTGTAAACTTGTGAATAAGCTGTTTTGAAATATATTGAAGTGTGAAAAAATCTTAATTTTGGATACATCTTGCCAACGCTTGTGTGACAGCGAGTAAAAATATCTCCACTATCTGTATGTCTAATGACAAGTTTCATTAATACGGCAATTATTTTCGAGAAGGAAACTATTGGTTTTCTCACTTCTGCTAACTTAAGCTTACCTGTGAGGCATCATATTTGTAAGCACCTGTCCCCCGCTGGAAGTCTTGTCACGTATACGATTACGATGACCTTGTGTTGGTCTGAGCAATCGATTTGGATCTCTCTCTACCTCAACCTCGACCTAAAGTACACACAAACAAAAACAAACAATGATCATCCGAGGTGTTTATATTGAGGTTTGAGTCTAAAGATCTAATAAGTTACTACAGTAAATTAGATTTTTCATTTCCTGTGACATTAGTTAAATATAAGGAATCTATTATCTTTTATAGAGTTTGAGTTTTTTCTTAGAAATGGTGTGTATATTCATGCGGTGCTAAAACTGCATCATAGTTATTTACAGCAATATGTGTCTTAATTAAACTAGACCTATCACTGATTGTGATGAGTATAGCCCTATCACTGCTTTGTTACAGGAAATAAGGATATATGAATCAATTATGAATATATAAGAATTTTTAAAAAAGTGGTATAACTCTGGAACCCTTTGGCTGGGCCTCACACAATTATGGCATGCACTTTAACATGTCATAAAGATAATGTGTAGCAAGTTTCATGTAGATGACTTGAAAACTGTGGGAGGAATTTGAGACACAACATTTCACCAGCAGACCAATTGACCGTCTGCTGACTCCGGTATACCCCTCCCCCACCTTTATTTCATAAATTGTGGTATAATAACAAACAAAATAGATGAAAGGCCCTTGTAAACAGAGGTCTACCGTATAACATGTCAACATTACAGCAGGGACTTAAAACATTTTCCATGAATACATCTTTTTTAAAATTCGTTCTCATAGTTACCTGGCTCTTTAATAACTGCAGTCTTCTTTCTTTTTCCTTTGCTTCTAATTCCTTCTCTCGTTCTTTTGAAAGCTTGACTTGTATTGCGTGTTCATCCTAGAGACAAAAGATATTACACAATACTCAATTCTCTTAATGTAAAGGGTCATACAGTGACATTTTTTTAAACCAATGTCTGTTTTCTCCAATGTGGTGTAAAATAAACCACAAAACCATCATTTTTATTTCCAACAATGTTGTCATGTGTCTAAGTGTAATTCACAGGTTCAATTGAAAGCTGACGCAACTTCAAAAAATTATTTACAGTTACACTTTCCTGTTTAACTCTCAATTTTAAACTAACAATTTAAAGATGCAGTTCTTCCTCTTTAAAAGCTACACCTGCAGGCCTAAAACCAGTTGTTTCCGAGGGTGATACGATTGAGAGGAATTGGTGATGTAAGCAGTTATTCAACAAATCGAATAATAATGATTATAGTACAAGTAATAGTAGCAGTACATGGAGTAGTAGAAACAATAATTAAACAATTTCTTGAAAACCTTACCCTTTGTCTAAACTTTGCTATTTCCCTGGCAGATACTTGTCTTTGTCGGGACTTGTCTTCCTCATTTTCAACTCTTCGCTGGTGTTCTAGGAAAGCCTCATCTTCATCCTTCTGTCGCTTGTACTCCATCATCTTTGCCTTCATCTCCTCCTGCAAGAAAACAAAACTGTGCATTAGCTACAAAATCAAAATGGTGGCTAGATAACATTCAAACAAGAGAACCCTCGACTGCATGACTTTGGATTTTGCCACTGAATTTTGAAATTACACTTTTTTTGCTGAATACACCAAATTTACCGCTAACAAACTTAATGATATTTTAAAGCATGTTTGCCTCATCTCTCCTAGCCTCTCCTCCCAAACATTAACAAGTTATATTGTTTTGATCTATGCCAGCACATTCCACACAGATGGAAGGCACTTGACTGACGGTTTTAACTTGTTGTGATTTTGTTTGTTTACTGTCTTTACATATAAATCAAAAACTACCTGCACTACAAAGTGACAGGTATTAACACAGGAATCATCATGTGAGGGAACTAAAACAATGTACACAACCAAACCTGTTTTTGTTTCCATTCTTTTTGCTTTTGGTGCTTATCAAGTTCCTCTCTCAGTTTTCTCTCTTCCTTCCGAGCCCTTTCCAGCTCTTTTTGTACCTAATAACAAAATCAAGGAAAAGATTGAGAATTTAAGAAAAATAATTAAAATATAAGAAATATAGAATAAAACTATAATTGAGATGATCATGCAGCATCAGTCGTATTATCCTCATTTCAGTTGTCGAATCATATAAGTCTTCAGTGTTATTGTCCTAATGATTAAAACTACCATTTTCACTATACAAGCTAGTTTTTGTTTCTTACTTTGAGTCTTTCATCCAATCATCACTATTATCAAGCTATAAGTTTAGGTACACAATATCGAAACACCAACAAATATTCAAGCTTTTCCTTTACCTTATATGCATTGAGTTTGGATTTCCGCTCCAATCTCTCGGCTTCTAGTACATCCTGGAATCTGTCACGTTTCTCATCCGGCGTTTCCTCAGGTTCTTCAGCGGCCTTGGCTAAAATCTCCTCTTTTTCTTCCTGCAAGTTGCAAATATTACTTTTTAATTCACAAACATCCGCTTTTCTCACCTGATTATTGTGTTTGTTGTACATACTCATATGGTATATCCAATTTGTAGATCTACCCATCTGTAATATTGATATGTGTAACGGTGATTAACAGTCATTTAACATGTAGCTGTCAGAAACAATGTAACAAATTGACGACGGTTGAATAGTGAACATCAAATAGAAACAAGAAATGACTCCAAATATTCCAAATCTATAGATAGAGACTCGGACAGAAAAACGAATGGACATACAAAAGTTAACGTGTTATACCATTTCACTATAATTTGAACATCAGGGCCATGGAAAAGTAGCATTGAATTTAAAAAGATCTCTGGTGGCCATTTCATAAAGAACTAGAACTGATATCTCACCGAGGTATGATAAACTGACCAATTGTAGAAACGTTTACCATATTTACTGGTAGGAACAAACTAGGATTATTGACGTAACTGTCCCCTGGTCACTACTTACCTCTCTCTTATTTCTCCAGCGTTTAATAGACTCCTTCTTGGTCTCGTTAAGAAACAAATATTCCTGATACCATTCCTCGTGTCCATGAATTTCTTCCTCTGTCCTCGTGGGTAACACTGGCAACAGATGCTGCATAAACACTGGCTTCTCCTAAATTAACGCAAATACACTTTTATAGGAAATTACAAAGAGTTGTCATTCAATATAAGGTTTTGTGATTTGAGTTTAGAAAACATTTGCTATAGGAAAAAAAGTCACTGATAATTGCTAGCAAAACAACAGTCCATTACCCGTTTAAAGCCTTATGTGTAAAGTTGGTATTTACAAAAACTATTTTGGTGGTATGTTCACTATTTTTGTTGCCATAGCAACCACATCTGTTGTGTTACAAAAAAATATAGAGATGATGTGCATAATCTCCCCATTGTCCTCTACCCAAATACAAAGTTTCATAAACCTAGCTTACATACTTTTTTAGATATTGCAGAATTCAGTTCTTGGGACGGACTTCAGAGCAAAACTATAGTCCCCTTCGGTGAAACATGTAGGGGATTTAGATTACAAAGAGATGTCATTCAATATGAGATTTTATAACATGAGTTATTAAGGAAACAATATTAAACCATCCTTTCGAATTGAATTTCATAACAAGCTCATTTATATGACAATAAATATAGAATTCTTTCAGTCAAATCATATCCCACCACACACAGCCTAGCAACTAAGCCCCAACCTCTTCAAGTTTCTCCAAATTAGTGTCAGAGTATTCAACAATATTACACATGTATGTTACAAAGATATTTGCAATGAGTAAAATATACAGTACTTTAACACCAACATCCATGTTTTTGCTGTGTTTGTATTAGAGTGCTTTTGATATTGTTGTGTGTAAATCATAGTTTTCACAAGGATATTCATACAATGCAGTTACCTTAATTATACAAACTTCATCACAATCCCCTTGCTAATAAGTCCAACCGTCAAGATTTGATTCCTTTGTAAATTGTATTTCTCTAGATTAAAACTTGGGTGTTGCGGACACAATATGTAAGTGGGCTTTGAATAAGTTAGTTTATAACAGAGGTGGTTTTTCAACTGAGTTTGTAGCTTGATTGTTCATACTTACGTGATATCTTTGTCGAAGTTTTAAAAATGTCTGGTGATCATACTCGTCCCACCCACCTCTAACACCGCCATTCTGCTCTACAAATTTCTGAAAATACAAACGTCATCATCATCCTAGACAATAAAATCACTATTGTTTTACTATGAAACTACATCTAGCAGATTTCTTGTGACTTTTATGATTTGAAGAAGCTGAACTGTGATTTCAAATTAAACCAGAAACATAAGTGAGCTAAGCATGTTTGATTGGACTGCAATGGTTTAAAACAAAATCCACAAATTTAGATGTGAACAAAATTACCAACTTAGAGAGGGAAAACCTTGAAATTACATACCTATCATATACAAAAAGAGTCTAAACTAGTTCTGGTCTAAAACCATTAAGTTTACTTGTCACACATAATTATATCACACTATTTTTCACATTTATCTTAGTTTGGAAAGCCCTGTTACCCACTTCAAAAGCAGCAACCTCTGGTGGAAGGTCCTTGGTAATGTCCCGTGCACTAGCCAGAGGTTTGCGTGTTCCACCTCCCTGCTTCATGAGAGACGAATCATTCCCTAGCTGTGACCAAGAGTCAAACTTCTTTTCCAGTGCTTGTATTTCTAGTGCAGCAGTCCGTTCCTCTAATAACATTTCTTCGTACCTGTAATCATGACACTTTGACATCTACAGGTACTCAACACTTCACAATCCCCAACATAGACAAACACAGCAGGATCAATATACAAGATAAAAATATGACCTTAGAGCACTAATTACAAATAAATTGTGAGACTTATCAACATTATTTTGTTTTTATCAATTTTGTAAACTGTTGACCTTTCCAATAGTTTATATGTCAGTAAATTCACAAATCTTAGTTCCTGGATAACAACACCAGTACTAAGTAATACATTGTGAATAATGTGAGAACTTCTTGGCATAAATCAGAAATGGAAAGGAATAACTGCCTGCATGAAGTTAAGCTTCCCTAGATTTAAACCCTCTGAGCTCATGAAACCTATGTTATCATGTTAACAAGCAATTGGTTACAGACACAAGGATAAACACTGCACCATGGCATAAGCCTTTGGCCAGTAGAGCTTGAAACTCATTCGAAGGACCCGTAAACTTTCGAGAATTCCAAAATAGTATATACAGTGTAACACTTGTACATAACTTGAAATCTATATTTATTAAAATGTCAATATGTTGCTTAAAGCGGACTCATTATATTCCCTAAAAATTAGGTCACTAAATAATGATGAGTTTTTTGGTTCAAATGCTACACCTACTGTTTGCGTTGCTGTTCTTTAAATGCGTTAATGGTAGCTTCGATATCCTCCATGATCATTTTAAGTCTTTCCACAACTGAAAAAAATATAAAAATGCATAAACAACATGGTGAAATAACGACTATTTAAATGTGAACTTATAAAATGTGTTGACTGGGAAACTGTTGTAACTGAACATGAAATAAGCAGGATGTTAGGACAGTTATCTGTTTAACCCTCAACTTGTTTGTTGACAAATCACAGTCAAAACCTTCGGCGAGTAGAAGTAACTGACAAATTAAAATCAACACACAGAAAAGTGTAAATGCAGCTCTGTGCAAAGTTTACGATTTTTTTCTGGAAGCCATCTATAGTTGTTTCATTTGTATCAACTTTAAAAACTTTAAAAAAAATCCTCAAAATTAGAATCACAAGCTTTAAGGAGATATATCTTATGGGTGCATACATGTTTGACTTATGGGCGCATACATGTTTGACTAACAGGCGCATACATGTTTGACTTATGGGCCCATACATGTTTGACTTATGGGCACATACATGTTTGACTTATGGGCGCATACATGTTTGACTTATGGGCACATACATG